>AMWB02000979.1_pt1 | contig 31677 bp, 23 predicted proteins | sample 200311 | NCBI WGS metagenome assembly AMWB02 (sample SAMN02737377, study PRJNA173069) | bioreactor metagenome | biome: anode biofilm in microbial fuel cells | place: USA: California | collected 2010-12-16
CTGAGGGTCTACGACCCTCTGGGGTCTCATGGATATTTTGTACTACAATTCCTGAGGGTCTACGACCCTCTGGATTTCCCGGAAATTTGGTTCAGATCCGGATTCTTGCCGAGATGATGAAGTTTCTTCCTGGTGCGGCGATGCCTGAGGAGTATGGCCTGTACCTGAGATCAAGGATGTTTTCCACCCCGGCTGTCAGGTCAAGCCTGTTGCTTACATTATACGAGGCCTTGAAGTTCAGCGTGAACCAACCCGGTGACCAGGGATTGCCATCCTCATCCTCTGCATACATATATGCCTTGTCCCTCTCACTGAGTGCCAGATTTTCATATGTTATCCTGCCATTGTACAGAGCATAGATATCAGCCTTCAGCTGTGAGCGCTCGAATATCATGTGAGTTGCTCCGAAGAGAGGCGGAACGTGCCGCAGTGGCTCATCCTCATTGTCGTGACCGCCTGTAATGGTCAGTGATGACTTGATCCTGATGAATGACAGCGGGCGGAGCTCTGCTTTCAGTTGTGTGCCGTAGACAATTGCATAGCCGGCGTTGACCATGGCGTAGACCTGGCTCACCTCGTCCTGGTAGATGAAGGTGGGCTGGCCGTTGAAGAGGAATTCACGGCGTACCATAGCGTTGTCAAGATATGAGAAAAAAAGGGAGGCATCTGCCAGTAGCATTTTTCCGAACTCTCTTGAGGCACCCAGATCGATATTGTAGAGGTATTCCGGCCGCAGATCCGGATTTGGCACAACCAGCACTCCCGGGGCCGATTCGAAAACCTTGCCAAGGTCATCGAGATTGGGAGCCCGGAACCCTGTGGACAGGTTCAGTGTCAGCCCGGTTTGCCTGTCTGGTCTGTAGACCGCACCAAGGGCGCCGGTGACGGCACTGTTGGCTGACTCAATAGTTGTGAACGGGAAATTGTAGAAAGAGTTGTCCGCAATAACCGAGTTCAGGCTGACGTGGTTGAACCTTGCCCCGGTGCTGACTGTAAGTTTTTTGTTCAGGTTGGCTTTATATCCGCCGTACAGAGAAAAATTGTTATAAATATTTTCACCGTTCGGGTAGCGTGATCCGGCAGGTTCTGTTTCGCCGGTGACAACATTTTTCACGTCAGCAGTACTGACGATATTATTCCTGACGTACTCGGCTCCGTAATAAATCAGGTTTTCATTTTTCCCCGTCTTCCTGTCAAAGTCGAGGTTGGCGGACCATATTCCAACCTTTTCAAACTGCTGGTTGAGGCTCTCGTCGTTTATCTTCCTGTCGTGGCGGCTCTCCCGGTAGTCCTGCCTGGCAACCGTCAGCCTGGCTTCGTCAAACAGAGCAGTGGCTTTGTTATATCTTACGGTTGAGTTGGTCATCATCCACACCTGCGGGCCGTAGTACCAGTCGCCGAACCTGAGTGTGCTGTTACTGTACTGGATAAGCCTGTCATAGCGGGGCACATCAGAGATACGTGAGTAATGGTGAGCCAGGTCAATATCGAAGTTTTTTCCAGCCTTGAAGCGAAATTTGTTTGTGGTATTGAGTTGCCGATATCCCGAGCTCACCTGGCGGCGGGGGTTATTGTTAATCAGGATGCTGTCCCTGTTGCCGAAGCGTTGCTGGTATTCATTGCGAAGGTATTCCGGATGTGATACCGATCCCATGATCAGGTCGCCGAAGTCAGAGTATGTCACTGAGGAGAGGAAGGCTATTCTTCTGCCCCCGGCGTTGATATCAGCATGGTAGGTCTGCTCACCTGCAGCTGAGGACCAGCGCATCATTCCCTCGGCCTTGAGGATCAGGGAATCACCCGTTGAGAAGAGAGCCCTCTTGGTATGGAAGTCCATCACGCCGCCAAGGGCATCGCTGCCGTACATGGTGGCACCCGGTCCGAAGATGATTTCTGTGCGCTCTATGATGTTGGGATCCAGGGAGATAACGTTCTGTATGTTGCCTTCCCGGTAGATGGCGTTATTCATGCGGACACCGTCAATATTGATGAGTATCCTGTTGGTGGCGAAGCCCCTGAGCATCGGGCTTCCGCCGCCGAGCTGGCTTTTCTGCACAAACACATCTCCGCCGAGTGACACGAGGTCGGCAGCAGTCTGCGGATTCATTATCCTGACAACCGGTTGTGACACTACGCTTATGTAATTAGGGACTTCTTCGGATTTCTGTTCCCATCGGTTTGCGGATACGATGAACTCCTCAACCTCGAAGGTCTTGGTCAGCAGTTTCACCACCATACCTGCCGCCTTAAGCTCCTCCGGAGTAAATGAGACTCTCTCGTAAGAAAAATGCTGGAAGAAAACAGGTTGTCCGGATCTGAAGCCTGACAGACTAACTTTTCCTGACGGGTTGGTGTAGCCGAATTGGGTACGGTCTTCGTTATAAACGGCGACATCGGAGACAGGTTTTCCGTCATCTGCGCTCAGAACAGTAACAGTCTGGGCCCGGATGCCAGACAACGGTAAAAGAAAAAACAGTAGAAATAAATATTTCCTCATCGTTAAAAAGTAGTTAGCACATCATTTCAATACAAAAAGCGTTCCATGTACCTTCATTACCTATATGTTTGTCGGCACATCCAGCCTGTCCGTCAAACTCTGTGCAGGGAGCAAATTAATATTTTATATTTTTGATGTTACATAACTTAAAGGATAATTGTGCGGAAGAGGGCGGGCATAATACTGGTAGGGATTTTTGCGGCAGCGCTGATGGTGGCAGCCTGGTTCATCAGGAAGGAGAAGCAGGTTGTTGTGATGGATCCGTGGGAGGCGGTTCCTGCCGATGCTTTCTTTATAGTGGAGACTGATGATTTCCCGGAGTTACTGACGCGTGTCACCGATCCGGCCGGTATTATTTCCAGTCTAGCCGGGATGCAATGGGCTTCATCCCTGGTGCAGTCAGCCTCGGCCGTTGACAGCGTCACCGGCGCCAGGGGGGTGCGGGAGGTGATCAGCAACCGGCGAATGATCATTTCTTTTCATGTGGCCGGTCAGGGGCGTCCGTTACCGCTGGCGGTGATGAGCACCGGTCCTTCGTTCACGCCGAGAAAGCTCTCATCCCTTTTAACCCAGGCTGGCGGAACCGTCACCGACAAGCGTGATCTGGGCGGCGCCAGGACTTATACCGTCACATGGAAAAGAGGTGTCAGTCAGCAGAATGCATACCTGGCGCTAACTTCGGGCATCCTGATCGTTTCCCCCTCAGAGGGTCTTGTTACCGCTGCCCTTGACAACAGGAGCGCAGGATCAGATATACGTCACCAACAGGGATTCTCCGCAGTGGTGAATGCGGCAGGGAAAGATGCCGACAATCTATTCATCCTTTTCAGGAACCTGTCCGGATTTTTAAGGCCGTTCATCAACCCTGAAGATATTTCCGCGGTAACATCACTGGCCATTGCCGGGGGAGGAGATATTGCCGTTGCCGAGGAGGGTATTTCTATAAGCGGATTTCTCATCACCGCCGGCGCCGGTACCGGCGTTGACCGCCTGCGTGACATTGTTCCCTCAGAGTGCGGTGTCCATGAACTGCTTCCCCGAAACACTCTCAGCTATAAGACGGTAATGCGCAGAGCATCACTGGCAGGCGAAACGGCAACAGACCCTGCCTCTGTCAATGCCACAGACCTCGCCCTGATACTTAGCCCATACACCGGGTCGGAGGTGACGGAGGCTGTCATACCCCTCGCTGACGGCAGTGAGAGGGTGCGTGTCTTCAGGATGACTGACCGTCAGTCAGCGGAAAAGGTGCTGCGTGAGAGACTGACAGCCAAGTACCGTTCCATGGGTCTCAGGGAGAGTCACTTCATTGCTTCTGCAATGGAGGATGACGGTGATGAGGCCACCCTGTACCGCATGCCTTTCACCGGCGTGTCTACGATTCTGTCCGGAACTGAGAAAGGGAAGGCGGGGGATGAGTGGGTGACCTTCGCACGGTCATACATGATCTTTTCCTCATCCCCTGAAGTTCTGGCCACGGTATTGAGGGGAGCCGACATGGAAAACACCCTGATTAATGATCCCGGTTTCCGGGAGATGGAGAAGACACTGCCTACGAAGAGTTCATTTCTTTTCTGGACGTCCGGCGCGGCACTGAAGTCGCTGGCATCTGATTATCTGAAACCTGAAACATCATCCTCCCTGAATGAAAGGGATTTTGCCGGCATCAGCGGGATCGGGATAAGCCTCACTCCCAGCAATGATATGATATATACGAGCCTGTCAGTAAGATACGAAGCAGGAGAGACCATGTCAGGGCGCGGTGGTGAACAATCAGGATTATCAGCGACTGCTGCTGGTGCCACTGCCCTTACCGCAGGTATTTCCGGTGCCGCGGAACAGGCAGCTGATACTGTTGCTGACAGCTCTGCACTTAAGCTTCTGTGGAAAGTGAAACTGGAGGCAGAACCGGTTCTGAATCCCTTCTTCTTTACCAATCACAACACCGGCTCAACCGAGATATTCATCCAGGACCTGAACAACAACATATACCTTATCAGTTCATCCGGTAAGATATTGTGGAAGGCTGCCATCAGGGAGAAGATCACCGGCGACATCTTCGTGATAGACTATTACAAAAACGGCAAGCTTCAGCTGCTCTTCGCGGGACGTGAATATATGCATCTCATTGACCGCAACGGCAACTATGTTGACAAGTTCCCCGTAAAGATGCGGTCACCCGCATCAAACACCCTTGCCGTGTTTGACTATGAAAGGAATAAGGATTACAGGCTCTTTATCGCAGGCGAAGACCGCAAAATTTATGCCTATGACCGGTCCGGATCAGCTGTCAGGGGCTGGAATCTGTTTACTGTCCGTGGCAAGGTGAGTGACCCGGTGGCCTTCTATAGGGTCAGGGGCAAGGATTACCTGTTTGCAGCTGATGACCAGGCAATGTATGTGCTTGATCGCACGGGCAATATAAGGGTGGCACATCAGGAGCCCCTGGTGAAGGCTACGGGGTCAGGAGCAAGCCTGACGGGAGGCAGTGATCCTGCCATAATCTTTGCTGCTCCTGATGGCGCCACTGTCCGGCTCAGGTTTGACGGCACCGTGGAGAGAGACACGGTTACAGGCCTCTCTGCCGCACACAGGACGGGATTCGCTGACATAGATGACGACAGCATGACAGACCGTGTCTCCATTGATCAGGGGATTGTCAGGGCCTATGGCAGCAGTGGCAGCAGACTGTGGACCTACAGCACGGGAGGAACAGATCTCCGCGGCCCATGGTTCCTCAGTACCGGTTCAGGAGAGCTGAGAACAGCCGTATGGGATGCCGGAAGAGGAATGCTTCATATGATAGGCAAAAACGGTACTGCGGCAAACGGATTCCCGCACAGATCAGGGCCCTTCTTCAATACAGGCAGGGTCACAAATAAAAGTACATGGAATCTCATTGTCAATGAGAATGATACATACATATGCAATTACGAACTTATTCCCGCAACCAAATAACCCACTGATATGAGGAGGACAATTCTTTTGGTATTACTGCTGCTGAACGCAGCAGTGGCCAGCAATGCCCAGACGAGCCAGTCTCTCTATTTTATGAATATTCCCCAGGCGAGTACCCTGAATCCCGCCCTGAAGCCAACAGGAAGATTCTACCTGGGACTGCCGGGCATATCTGATATCTCAGTCAGGTTAGACAATAACTTTCTGAGTGTTTCCAATCTATTCACCGGAGGAATCATTTCTGATTCCACTCTTGCCTTCCTCGAGGAGAGTGAATGGCTGGAGGAGTTCGTTAACGGGCTGGGTGACAACAATTCTCTGGAGTCGCAGGCAGGTGTGAGGCTCTTTGGACTGGCCTTCACGGTGAAGGATGATCTCAGGATTACCTTTGACATTACCGAGCGGGCCGATGCAAATATTGTTTTCCCCGGTGACCTGCTGAGACTCGGCTTTCAGGGTAACGAGGGTTTCATCGGCCAGTCTATCGATCTTTCAACGCTTAGGACAGATGCCAGCATCTGGCATGAGTTTGGCATCGGGGCCTCCAAAAACGTTACACCAAAACTGAGGGTGGGTGCACGTGTGCTTGTCCTCTCCGGGGTGGCTTCAGCCTTCCTGGCCAACAGGGGTGTCACTCTCACGGTAAATGACGATTATACCCACACCGTCAATGCCGATATGGCACTCAATATCAGCGCACCCGTTAACTTCATCACGGAGGAAGACGGTTCCATACACGGAGCAGAGTTTGATAATGCCCGCTTTGATGACGACCGCAACATTATTGAATACCTGAAGGCGATGGCCAATCCCGGACTGGGCATTGACCTCGGGGCCGAATACAGATTCAATGATAAACTGGCCGTTTCGGCAGCTGTCACAGACCTCGGTTTCATAAAGTGGAAGAGAGACCGTCAGGATATTACTGTCAATACCACCTTCGATTTCAATGGCCTGACGATGCAGGATGTGTATGATGAGAGCCTCGATTTCGGGGAGTTGCTTAACTGGACCCTTGATACGCTTCAGAATGTCGCTGTGCTGGATAAATCGGCTCCCGCATATACCTGCCGGTTGCCTGCAACGGTGACTGTTGCTTTCAGCTACACCCCGGTGAAGTTCTTCACGGCCGGGCTGCTCTCAAGGACACGGTTTGAAGGCAGGCAGGCTCACCAGGCCCTTACCCTCTCCGGGAATTTCAATTTCGGGAACGTCTTCTCAACCACCCTTGCATACACAGCTGCCAACAGGCGCTATGACAACCTGGGATTCGGATTTGCCATCAGGGGCGGGTTCATGCAGTTTTTTGCACTCGTGGACAATGTGCCGGTCAAATTCACAAGTGTAGAATACGACGGAAAGGATTACAGGATTCCGGGAAACTGGAGTATGGTACATGCCAGGCTTGGACTTAACCTGGTCTTCGGCAACAGGGAGAGGGAGAAGCTTCCTCCCTTGATGTAGCTGTTATATTGATGATTCCTTCAGCTGTCTTGCCAGCGAATTTGCAAAGACAAAATCATTGAGAATCCTGCAGTCCGACTGCAGGATTTCATTTTTGTTTCCTTCCCAGCACTTTTCGCCCTCTTCGATGAAGACGATCTTTTCGCCGTTCTCCATCACCGAGTTCATGTCGTGGGTATTTACAATGGTGGTCATATTCAGTTCAACCGTTATATCCCTTATCAGTTCGTCTATGACAATGGAGGTTTTGGGATCTAGGCCTGAGTTTGGTTCATCGCAGAAGAGGAACCTGGGTTTGAGGACAATAGCCCTGGCGATGGCCACACGCTTTTTCATCCCGCCGGAGAGCTCGGAAGGAAAAAGGCTGTTCGAGTTGACGATGTTCACCCTGTCAAGGCAGAAGTTGACCCTTTCGAGCTTCTCTTCCTGTGACATTGAGGTGAACATGTCAAGAGGGAATCTGACATTGTCCTCTACTGACATGGAGTCGAAGAGAGCGCTGCCCTGGAAGAGCATTCCCATCTGCTTCCTGATCTCTTTCCTTCCCTTGAAATCAAGGCCGGTAAAAAGAATATCGTTATACCATATCTGACCCTCATCAACATCGAAAAGGCCTACCAGGCATTTGAGGAAAACGGTTTTTCCCGATCCGCTCTTGCCGATAATGAGGTTGGTTTTGCCAGGCTCGAAGACAGCTGATATGTCGTTCAGTACTTTGCGGTCTCCAAAAGACTTTGATATGTTTTCTGCCCTTATCATGACAGCAGAAGTTGGGTGAGGATGACATTGAAAAGCAGAAGGGTTACACTGCTGTAGACTACCGCTTTGGTACTTGCGCGGCCCACCTCGAGTGATCCGCCCTCCACAAAATATCCCTGGTGAGCCGACACCGTGGTGATGATAAAGGCGAAGATGACGGTCTTTATCAGAGAGTATGTGATATAGTATGGTATAAATGCATACTGTATCCCGTAGATGTAATCCTGCGAGGTTATGACTCCGGCCGAGGTTCCCACCAGCCAGCCGCCCATTATACCGGTGATGATGCTGATCAGGGTGAGGAAGGGGTTGAACAGAACCGTGGCCACCACCTTCGGCAGGATGATGTACGACGCTGAGTTCACGCCCATAAGTTCCAGGGCATCAATCTGTTCTGTTATCCTCATTGTTCCTATCTCGGATGCTATGTTGGAGCCGACTTTGCCAGCGAGAATGAGGGCTACGATTGTAGAAGAGAACTCGAGAATTATGGAGTCCCTGGCGCCAAGTCCTATCAGGTAGTTAGGGTAGATGGGATTCTCTGTGTTGTAGGCAGTCTGCAGGGTGATAACGGCTCCCATGAAGAATGAGATGATTGTGACGATGCCTATTGAGTGCAATCCCAGGCTGACCAGTTCCTTAACGGTCTGGCGGTAGTATATTGAATGTTTCTCGGGCCTGGCGAATACCTTGCCCATCAACATACAGTAAGAGCCGAAGCCTGAAAGAAATCTGAACATAGGTGTTTATTGTCAGCCCAAATTTAGCAATAATTCACCTGACCTGAGCCTGTACCCGTTTTTAGGGAAGGTTTTTATATATTTGCTGAAGTGCACAGTCATCACGAATGCTTATGAAAAATCGCTATTTACTAATCATGGCCGGGGGTATAGGAAGCCGGTTCTGGCCACTCAGCCGGAAGGAAAAGCCCAAGCAGTTCCTTGATATCCTCGGTACGGGGGAGACCCTGATACAGATGACCTATCGCCGGTTCCGTGAAATTTGTCCTCCGGAGAACATTTATGTGGTTACCAATGAAGACAGCAGTGAGACTGTTGTGAATCAGCTTGGGATTGATGCGGACCATGTACTGGCCGAGCCGTTGAGGCGCAACACTGCGCCGTGTATTGCCTACGGAGTCTTCCGGATTGTTTCTGAGAATCCTGATGCAGTTATAGCCGTTGCTCCTTCTGATCACCTCATTACGAAGGAGGATGAGTTCAGGAATGTGATGAATCAGGCATACCGGTTTGCCTCTGAGAATGATGCCCTGCTCACTCTGGGCATCAAGCCTGACCGGCCGGAGACCGGTTACGGCTACATTCAGGCATACACGCAGAAGACCGTCAGCGGCTACGAGAGTTTACACAAGGTTAAGGCCTTCACCGAGAAGCCGCAGCTGGCATTGGCGAAGAAATTTATCGAGAGCGGTGATTTTTACTGGAACAGCGGAATTTTCATATGGAAAGCAAGCACTGTTCTTGATTCATATGTGAGGCATTTGCCGGACATCTTCCACACTTTCAATGAGGGGAAGGAGCTTTTCAGCACTCCGGCGGAGAAGGAGTTCATAACCAAGGCGTATGCACAGTGCAGCAGCATCTCCGTCGATTACGGGATCATGGAGAAAGCTGACAATGTTTATGTTATCTGTACTGACCTCGGATGGTCTGACCTTGGGACCTGGAGCTCGCTCTACATGCATTCGGCCCATGACAGGAATGACAATGCTGTTTTAAAATCGATAGCATTCACATACAATTCCGAAGGCAACATCATCAGTCTCCCGGAGGGGAAGGTGGCAGTTGTACAGGGTCTGGATGACTATATAATCATTGACAGCGGTGAAGTGCTGCTGATTGTCCCCCGCGAGCAGGAGCAGAATATCAAACTTTACCTGGAGGACGTCAGCCGGGAGACCGGAGAGAAATACCTGTAATAATGCACGTAGCGACGGGTCTCAGGCCCGTCGCTACGATATGCATGAGGTAGATGATCTGCCTAATATTCCCAGAGATCCTGTTCGAAATTGAAGATCTCATTTTTGATCCTTTCCGCTTCGAATATCTGTGACGGTCCCATCTTGTACTGGTTGATTGACCTGTCGTCGTATACGTTTGATTCTGCTACGATATATCCGTTGAACCTGCGCTGAAGCATCAGGTCCTCGAAGGAAATTCGCTGTGCGTCATTGAAGGAGTTGAAGGCTTCATGTGTTGCAAGAGCCTGTCTCACATCCTCGTATCTTATCCAGAAGAGACGTCTTTTGACAAGTCTCGAGGTAATCTGGTCATAGCCCATATAGATGGGGCATATGCCGATGATACGCACGTCAAGGCGTGAATGTTTCTTGTCAAAGAACCACTCTTCAAGAACCATCAGCTGTTTGATGTCTGCCGGGTTTTCCATGTTGGTGACTGTAGAGTCAATTTCCATTCCTTCGGCGTTGATGACTGTGATGGTCAGGGTGTCACGGTTCATCTTGGCGGCGATATCGTTGTACGTTGTGGGTACTGTCATTGCGTCACCGTCGGTAGCCGTTACCTTTCCTGAGAGAATCTCATTGAGAAGGATACCCGAGAGGTTCATCCTGCCGTCTGACATCTCTGATACGAAGCGGTTCTGATCTGCATCGTACCTCAGTGACGGGTAGTAGAGGTTCAGGTTCATCTTTTCCCTCAGGTCAATTATCCGGTAGAGTCTCTTTGACCAGATTACATCTGATTCATTGAGATAGGTATAATTTACCTTCTGGTTATCGGGCATCTGCTTGGTGTAGATGTCGCCGAATGACTGGGCCATTGCTCCCGTACCAAACAGGATGGCTGCTAGGCCTGCCAGAATTCTTCTGCTCATGGTTGTATCTTCTGTTGTTAGTTAATCTTGAGAATGATAGGGTTAAGGTCCCTGGTCTTACCGTCGGGGCCTACTGCCTTGATCTTTTCTATAATTAGTTTCTGTCCGGCGCGCAGGTTGGAGATAAGGCTCTTCTGTTTGTCGGTAAGCCTGTTGTTGTTTGATTCAGCCGTAATCTCGAAGCCTTTGTCATTGACAGAGACGGTGAAGCCGGTCACTGTGTAGGTAAGGTCGAACTCAAAGTTCTCGAGGACTGCGGTAACCACCTGCTGTGCAGCGGCGACGCTCTTGAGCACGTTCCCTTCCTTCATGTTGGCGAATCTTGCCTCGGGGTCAGGAAGTCTTCTTACCCTGAACTCAACGGCGGGGAATGTTTGTACCTTGCCGTCGATGTTGGCTGATACGATTATCTGTGCATTCTGGCCCACAGTACGGGGTTGGGCAACATATTCGCCACGGTAGTCCTTGTACTTGCCTTTCTTAATGTCACCGTTTGTCATGCGAACGGTAAGCTTGTCTGATCCGACGCCTGGAACAGATATGTCAAGCGGGTTCTGTATACCCTGGTAGAGAACGTTCATGGCAGTTGGAGAGACAACCACGTTCGGCATGCCCACGGAGTACTTCTGATCGAAGTTGTAGGTGCGTACGCTGCCGTCCGGTGCCTTCATTCTTATGACGCCTCCCCATGACTTCTCACCTACGGATCCGGCTCTTACCCTGTAGATTCCCCTTCCTGATTCATCTATAGGAATCTTTGTGGCCGAGCTTGACGGTTCATAGGTCATGGTCCCGTCAGCATTGGGTTTGGAGGTATAAGGGCCAACAAATATCTCGAGGTCCTGGGTTGTATCAGTAGCTGCCACAAACACCTTGGCTTCGTATTCATTACCCTGCATTACGTAAGAGGTGTTGGTTGTAACCGTCGGAATAATGTTGTTGAATCTGAATGCGCCGGCGTCTATCTGGGTAAAGAGGAAGTTGAGCACGTCAGTCTCGGCGTTGCGTACGTCAACCTGCATCTTGGAGAGGATGGTTATCACTGCTACGAGAGGCAGGGTCTGGAAGTTGGCATTCACCCAGTTTTCAGTCCCGGTACCTTCAAGGTTCATGGGGTCATCGGTGTTCAGTATGTCCATAATGGACTGCTCAGCAGACATATCCTTGCCTTCGAGCATCTCAATAAGGTAAGAGCGGAAATCCTCTATCTGGGCCTTGAGGTCATTGCCTTTGCCATCCTGGTTTGCACCTATGAGTATTTCGGAGGGGACATTGTTCTCGTCGATCTTCTTTACCTTGGTGATATCAATCTGGCCGTCGGGAAGGAGAGCTTCTGATTCAGGACCCTCTGCAGTGGTGATGATTTCAACCTTCAGATCCTGGATATAGTTATAGAGTTCATTGGCGCGGTCCTTGACCTCGTATGCCTTCACCCTCCAGGCTTCCGCCTTCTCAGGATTCTCCTCTGCCGCTGCCCTGAATGCTGCATAGGTGATATCATTCTTTTTAATATAGTTGGAGGTGGTCTTGGTAAGGCTCAGGTCAACCTTCTTGAAAGCCTCGACTGCCTCCTTTGAGACGTTAAGAGCGAGCATAGCGGTCAGGATGAGATACATCATCCCGATCATCTTTTGCCGCGGGGTCTCTTTTCCCTTAGACATTTGCGGATAGTTTAGTAGTTAGCAGATATATTGATGAACTTAACATTACTTTACGTTCATTGCTGAGAGCATGTTGCCGTAAACATTGTTCAGGGAGCTGAGGTTTTCATTCAGTTTGGCAACCTGTTCGCGATACTTCTTAGTGTCGTCTGCAGAACCGGAGAGGTCTTTCATAAGTCCCTCGATACCTTTATATACTACTTCGGTGTTTTTCACATGATCATTGGCGCCGCGCAGCTGCAATTCATAAGCTGCATTGAGGGCAGAGAGATTCTTATTAAGAGCCTCGAGCTTCTCATGGTATGATCTGCCGCCGGTTTCGATGGTCTTTGAAGACTCGCCGATAGCCTGGTACACCGTGCTGGCGTCATTCATTGACCTTGCGGTCTGTCTGACGGATTCGGAGAGGCCCTGAAGCGATTCGTTGGCCTTTTTAATAGTGGTGGCATACTCATTTGTGGTGGCTGACAGGTCACCCATGGCATTGAAGTTGTTCGTGGTCTCGGTGAGCTTCTTCAGGCCCGAGCTGAGCCTGTCAAACACATCGGGGGTTATGCCTGAGTCAGCAAGCATCTTGTCGAACTGTGAGAGTCCTGCTCCGCCACCGTAGCCGCCGCCACCGCCGCCAACAGCTGGGAATCCGATCTCTTCGCCTGAATAGTTCGGGTCAAGCTGCGGGTAAACCAGTTTCCAGTCCGGTTCTTCCTTGAGCGGCTCGAAGGCCGAAAAGAAGAAGATGATTGCTTCTGTGATCAGACCCACAGAGAGAAGTAGCCCTGCAAAGGGATAGTGCTGGATCTTAAAGAGAGCACCGATGATCACGACGGAGGCACCCCAGCCGTAAAGTTTTGCCATGAATGCTTTCCACTTGCTTGTATGAACAATTTCCGAGAGGCCCATATGATTAATATTTAAGGTTAACGATATTAGTTATTTACTCCGATATAAGTTCTGACATTGCGGAACCCGACAAATGATTTTGTTGAGTCCTGGTATTCGTAATCCCTTGATGATGTCTGCAGGAAGAGTGAGATATCCTTCCATGAGCCTCCCCTGATGACCTTGCGTTTGAGCACCGGAGGATCATCCGGACGGGCATTGTATTCATAATCAGGGTTAAGGTCATGTGTGAAGACGTATGATGAGGGGTGGTATGCGCAGGAGGTCCATTCGGCCACGTTGCCTGCCATATCAAACAGTCCGTATTCGTTGGGCTCGAAGGAGGCCACCTTGATGGTGTACACTGCTCCGTCGTCGATGTAGTTACCGCGCAGGGGTTTGAAGTTTGCAAGGAAGCAGCCCTCGTAGTTGCGGGTATAGGGTCCGCCCCAGGGATACATCGAGAGGTCAAGTCCGCCGCGTGCGGCATATTCCCATTCGGTCTCCAGCGGGAGACGGTAGTTGTGAACGTCAGCTATGCCCTGTGCGCGCAGGTGCTCATTCATGAAGTTGGTACGCCATACGCTGAAGGCGCGTGCCTGAATCCATGATACACCAACAACAGGATAGTCATCATAGCCCGGGTGCCAGTAGTAGAGTGTGGCCCAAGGCTCATTGAAAGAATAGGTAAAGTCTCTTATCCATGCGAGCGTATCAGGATAGATGTTGACAACATGATGCATTATGAAGGAGGAGCGGTCAACCACATCTGTGGTGTTGCCTTCGAGGTCAGTAACGGTGCCCTCGTACTTCCCTTCCTTGTAGTTGTATCTTGCCTTGGCTGCCTGCTTGTAGTCAACCCAGAAATATGAGTAATTCAGAAGCCGGGTATCCCACTGCTTGTTGCCGTTGAATCTCTCTTCGGGCGGATAGTACATTGATTCGGCCACCGCAAGGACGTTCTCATCTTCCCAGTCGATCTCCTCATCCCAGTTCAGCACATTGGGCTCAAGGACGTTACCCTCCTCGTCAGTCCTGAAGAACTCGTAACCCTCGATTCCTTCTTCTCCAAGTTTGGTCCGGAGGATGGAGTCACGCACCCAGCAGGTAAACTGACGGTATTTATTATTGGTGATTTCTGTCTGATCCATCCAGAAAGCTTCTACCGTTACTGTTTTGGAGATGCTGTTCATGGCCCGCAGAGGATCCTGGTCACTTGGTCCCATGATGAAGGAACCGGCAGGGATGAATGCCATCTCAAACGGCTCCGGCTCATAGAACTTCTTCCTTCCCTGAACACCGGTCAGCTCGCCGGACTCGTACGAGCCGCAGCTACTCAAAATCAGGATTAATGTAAGAGCTAAAAGGGTTACCTTTTTCATAGACTCATTAATTTAAAATATGCAAGTAATCTTATTTTTTTTTGCTGTTTCTCAGAGGAACCGGATACTCCTGTACCTTGAAGTGCTCTTCCCCAGACCGAGGTCGAAGCTGTAGGAGACCACGAACTCGTGAGAGCCGCTGGTTCCTTTCCTGATCTCTGATACCGGGAAGTCATATCCATATCCAACCTTTAAACCGTTATACAATTCTATGCCTGCGAATCCTGTGATTGCGTCACTTATCCTGTAAGAAACGCCACCCCATATCTTTTTATTGTATCTAACCATCCCGGTGGCTAAATATTGTGTTGCGGCACCATCATTAATTATAAAAACCGAGGGTATCAGCTCAAAGGCCGGGTTGGGGAGCTGGAAGTAATAACCGGCGGTGAAGAAGTATTCGCGGCTGACATAAGTGGCTGTCTCCGAATATTTTATTTTAGGCTGGTTGAGGTGTGTGACTGAGAAACCAGCGTAATAATTAAGGCCCTGGTAATAGACTCCTGCTGAAATGTCTGCGGTAACGAAAGATTCGTCATTCTCGGGTATCAGCGGGTCTCCTGCCGGAGGTGTATGTCCTGGTCCGGAGGGGATGTACCATTCAGGGGATATGGTTTTGTTCAGCACGCCTGCGCTTATGCCGGCACCAAGGGTTCCTGTACCGATCTGGAACAGGTACGAGTAGGAGAGGGCAAAATCAATGTCATTGCTGAACCCGTATTTGTCAGCAGAGACGAGCAGTCCTGCACCGCTGCGGAGACCGAAGAGGCTGAAGGGCATATTGACATTGAATATCATTGTGGAGGGGGCCCCCGGGAAGCCGACCCATTGCTGGCGGGTGAGGGCAGTGGCTGTTATCATCCCCGTCATACCCGAAAAACCGGGGTTGTAGGTCTGAGTGTTGAACATGTAGTTGCTAAACACAGCGTCCTGCTGTCCCGAGACGAGGCAGACCGGGATGATCAATGCGAGGATGATGGTCCTGATTTTCTTCATATTCAGGGTGCTTCGTTGAGCCCTTCACTATAACGGGTAAAATAAATAAAAAATATGCATGCCACAAAATTGAGGCCAAAATTCAGTGACCATACCTGAGCAGTGCCCGGGTCCATCGTCCCGGCACCTGGTCACGGTTGGCCATAAGATAGTCTTCATATGAACATGCCAGCCAGTGAGGCTGACCCTCCGGATCACGTATCTCTATCCACCACCGCTCGGTGATCATGCTCTTGATGAAGATGGCAGCTCCTTCCAGGTCACTGAGAGTCACGTGGTAACGGGTAAAACGGGTGCTTGCCTGGTCTCCAAGGAAGGCCACCTCATATTGTTTCTGAGAGAATCCCTCAAGGAAGAACCATATCAGCTGTGCTGCAAGGTGGGAGGTCTGATTCCTGTTGTCAAGGGTGGGATTGACCTCCGTGACGGAGAATATCTTCAGGTTGTCAGAGAGTCCGGCATACCGTGCCAGGAGGCATATCTCCTCGCCGTAGAAGCCGTTGGCGGAGGGAAGAAAGGTGCCCGGTGCATCTGACTGGCGTACTGAGCCTATGTCAAAAAGTGCGGCAGCGGCATCGCGGAAGAGTGGTTCGGTCTCATGCACGGCTGCACGCACCTCTCCGATGCGCATCAGGTCATAATGTCTGCGGTTAAACCTGTTTGCCACCTGCTGGTCAGTGAGATAGGTCTGATGGCCTATAACGGAGAGGTGAGACAGGCAGCTGCCGCTCCGGTAGATGAGGTCATTCATCCAGTTGAGTGAGTCGGCAGGCCTTTTTTCGGCAGTGAAGTCAAGCCGTGAATCTACTGACACCATTGACCATTTCTGCTTTCCGGCAGAGAGGGCACGGTCAAGTGCAGGCATCAGGGCGCTGGTGCCGCCGATGACAACAGGGACGATATTCTGCGAGAGAAGCAGTATCAGCACGTCTCGCAGTCCGGCGACAGTATCTTCAAAAGTGGTGCCCGGCCTGAAGTTGCCGAGATCTGTGATCCTTAGCTTTCCCGGCAGGCGGGAGAAGGAGTAGAGGCTCTCCCTTATGGCATCAGGTGCATGGGCGGCTCCGATATTTGATGATGAGCGGTCATCAGGGACTCCTATGATGGCAACGGCATACCCGTCCAGATCACCGATGGGCTCATTCCCGGTGTTCACCGCCACATTGTGCGGGAAGGCGGCAGATCCCTTCAGTGGTTCAACACCTGGCCTGTCGAGGCATACGGGATCAATGTACTGGTTGAGGTCAATCATATAATATATAAGGTCACTTCTTCTTCTTACCCCTTACGCTCTTTGTCTTACCTCCCTTTTCAATTATGGCGAGGCACTCCTCCTTTGTCAGCTTCTGTGGGTCGGTGCCCTTCGGGATGCGGTAATTGGTTTTGTCATGCACTATGTACGGACCATACCTGCCGTTAAGTACCTTGATGTCACTGAACTCGGCAATAACCTTCTGTTTGTCGCCCTCACGCTTTTCACGGATAAGCTCAGCAGCCCTCTCCGGAGTGATGACATAAGGATCATCCACTCCCTTCTTCAGCGAATAGAATTTGCCGGCATGCCTGACGTAAGGGCCGAATTTGCCCACGCCTACTGTCATATCCTCGTCCTCGAAGGTCCCTAGGGTGCGGGGCAGCGAAAAGAGGGCCAGTGCCTCTTCCAGGGTGATTGTCTCCAGCAGCTGGTCACGCCTGAGGTTGGCGAAGCGCGGCTTTTGCTCCGGGGATGCTTCACCGAGTTGCACCACGGGACCAAACCGGCTCATCTTTACCGAGACAGGCAGGCCGCTGACCGGGTCTGTTCCAAGCAACCGGGCCCCCGTCATGCGGGCACGGGTGGAGAGCGATTCGTCAACAGTCTTGCGGAAGGGGCCGTAGAAGGTCGATATCATCTTGTCCCACTCCATCTCGCCGGAGGCGATCTCGTCAAATTCCTTCTCAACATTGGCTGTGAAATTGTAGTCAAGGATATCCGGGAAATTGGCAATGAGAAAGTCATTGACAATCATTCCTATATCTTTTGGGAAGAGCTTTGACTTTTCCTTACCGGCAATCTCCGTCTTTTCGCTCCGCGTGATCTTACCCTGAGCAAGGGTCAGCTGGGCCAGGATACGTTTTTCCCCCGGCCTGTCTTCGCGGGCGACATAGCCGCGTGACTGTATTGTTGAGATGATGGGTGCATAGGTGGAGGGTCTTCCTATTCCGAGCTCCTCAAGCTTTTTCACCAGGCTGGCTTCTGTGTAGCGCGGCGGTGGCGAGGTGAAGCGCTGCAGTGCCGTAATGGTACCCGGTATAAGCTTCATCCCGGTGTCAACACGCGGAAGAATGGCTTTCTCATCCTCTCCGGCAATGTTATCGTATGATTCGGTGTAAACCTTAAGGAAACCGTCGAAGAGCACAACCTCGCCTGTTGCCGTGAAGTTGGCCGGGGAGGCTGACATACCGATTGTAATCGTTGTCTTCTCCATCCGGGCATCCGACATCTGTGAGGCTACTGCCCTGCGCCAGATGAGCTCATAGAGCTTTTTCTCATTGGTACTTCCGGTGACCTCCTTCTTGTCAAAATAGGTAGGCCTGATGGCTTCATGAGCCTCCTGCGCCCCGCGCGCATGGGTCTTGAACTGGCGTGTACGGGAGTATGCCTCACCGTATTCAGAGGTAATCACCTCCCTTGCGGTGTTGAGTGCAAGTGACGACAGATTGGTTGAGTCTGTTCTCATGTAAGTGATCTTTCCTGCCTCATAGAGCTTCTGGGCCACTGACATGGTCTGTGCAACCGAGAAACTTAGCTTGCGGTAGGCCTCCTGCTGCAGGGTGGAGGTGGTAAAGGGCGGCGCCGGTGAACGGGTGCCGGGCTTCACCACAATATTCTCAACAGTGAACTCCGATGCGTTACACTTGTCAAGAAAAGCACGGGCTTCGGCTTCTGCCGGGAATTTCTTCGGGCATTCAGCCTTCAGAACCACCTCAGTGCCCTCGCTGTTGTTGCCGCTGAAGGTGCCGGTAACCCTGAAGGCGGAGTCGGCAACAAATCCTATGATTTCGCGCTCACGGTCAACCAGGAGACGGACGGCTACCGACTGAACCCTGCCGGCCGAAAGTGATGGCTGTACCTTCTTCCACAGTACCGGTGAGAGCTCGAAACCAACCAGCCTGTCAAGAATCCTGCGCGCCTGCTGGGCATTGACAAGGTTCATGTCAACCTGTCGGGGCGATTCTACCGCACGGGTTATGGCTTCTTTGGTTATCTCATGGAAAACAATACGGCGGGTGGTTTCCGGATCGAGCCCGAGCACCGATATAAGATGCCACGCAATGGCCTCTCCCTCACGGTCTTCATCAGATGCGATCCACACTGTCTTTGCCTTGCCGGCAAGCTTGCGGAGCTCGGCAACCACCTTCGACTTGTCTTCGGGAATTTCATACACCGGAGCAAAACCCTTGTCTACCTCAACCCCCAGGTTGTTCTTTACCAGGTCACGGATATGCCCGAAGCTTGAGACAACCGTATAATCCTTACCGAGAAATTTTTCTATAGTTTTCGCTTTGGCGGGAGATTCAACAATTACCAGATTATCTGTCATCCGAGATTTTTTTAAAACAGGGGCAAAGTAAGCGAATAAGGGCACTAACTTCAAAATTATTGAGAAAATTTCTGTATTAATCATTAAATTAGCGGCCTTACAATCAGGGTATCATGAGGGATCAAAAATTCCGAAAAAACATTATATGGTTCTGGGTGATCATATCTCTGCCGGCAGTTTTTCTGCTGACACTGTTTATCCTTATATCTGCGAACAAGCTCGGACCGCTGCCCTCGTTTGAGGAGCTTGAGAACCCCGATAACAGCCTTGCAGCCGAGGTCTTTTCGGAGGATAATGTAGTGCTTGGCAAGTTTTACATTCAGAACCGTACCTGGACTGATTACGAGGATATATCACCATATGTGATTGATGCATTGATAGCTACCGAGGACATCAGGTTTTACAGGCACTCGGGTATTGATTTCCGGGGGCTGGCAAGGGTGCTTGTCAAGACGATCATTCTCGGTCAGAACACCGGGGGTGGCAGTACCATAACACAGCAGCTGGCGAAGAACCTGTTTCTTCCCAGGGACCTCTCGAATGACCCTGCCGTTGTCCGCGCCGCAAAACTTTCAGTGGCCAAGTTCAAGGAGTGGCAGACGGCCGTGAAGCTGGAAAGGAGCTACACGAAGGAAGAGATAATGACCATGTATCTCAACGTTTTTGATTTCATCTACAATGCCGTCGGGATCAACTCCGCGGCACGGATCTATTTCAATACCACACCCGACTCGCTCAATATTGAGCAATCGGCCATGCTGGTTGGCATGCTGAAGAACTCTGTGGCCTACAACCCACTGCGTAATGAGGAGGGCGCGCTCAGGCGCCGTAATGTGGTCATCTCCCAGATGGAACGGTACGGCTACATCTCACGACAGGTTGCGGACTCCGTGAGCCAGTTGCCGCTGGCCATTGACCTTCGTGAGGACAGTCACAACACAGGCCTGGCAACCTACTTCAGGGAGTATATAAGGGCCACGATGAACAGCAGGGAACCGGAGAGGAACAATTTCTGGTCGGATGAGGGCTATCAGGACGCATTGTGGCGCTGGCAGAATGATCCGCTTTACGGGTGGTGCTACAAGAATACAAAGCCTGACGGTACGACTTATAATTTATACCGTGACGGCCTGAGGATTTACACAACCCTGAACTCCAGGATGCAGAGTTATGCCGAGGAGGCGCTGGCGGAGCATCTCTCCAAAAACCTGCAGCCGGTATTTGACAAGAGAGCCAAAAATTTCAGGAATCCGCCGTTCTCGAATGATCTCAGCTCTGACGAGGTCAGAAAGATAATGGATCGCTCTGTAAAACAGAGCGAAAGGTATCAGAGCATGAGGCGAAACGGGATCCCCGAGGATTCAATCACCCTCGCGTTCAATTCACCTGTACCGATGAAGCTCTTCTCGTGGACAGGTGAAATTGACACCTTGATGACTCCTTTGGATTCAATAAGATATTACAAGTTCTTCGTGAGGTCGTCATTCATGGCGATGGACCCGCATACCGGCCATGTCAAGGCATACGTCGGCGGTCCTGATTTCAGGTACTTCAAGTATGACGCCGTCACCCAGCAGAAGAAGCAGGTGGGTTCGACGATCAAGCCCTTCCTCTATACCCTGGCCATGCAGGACGGCTATTCGCCATGCTACGAGGTTGAAAACATATCGCGCACGTTTGAGGTTAACGATTCAGTATGGATACCGAGGAGTTCCGGCCCCGAGGAGTACCACGGCAAGATGGTAACCCTCAAATGGGGCCTGGCCCAGTCAGAGAACTACATCTCTGCCTGGCTGATGAAGCAGTTCTCGCCCCAGGCCGTTGTTGACCTGATGCACCGAATGGGTATCAGGAGTTTCATTGATCCGGTCTACTCAATTTTCCTCGGTACCTCAGATCTCTCAGTAGAGGAGATGGTAGCTGCGTACGGCACTTTTGCCAACAAGGGAGTCCATACCCGCCCGCTGTATGTGACACGTATCGAGGACCGCAACGGAAATGTCATCTCAACCTTCACTCCATTCATTGACGAGGTTATCAGCGAGGAGGATGCCTACCTGATGACAGCTCTCCTGCAGGGAGTGGTTTCAAGCGGCACGGCTGTGAGGCTGCGGCTGACCTACAAGCTCAACAACCAGATGGGAGGCAAGACCGGAACCACGCAGAACCACTCCAACGGTTGGTATATGGGTGTCATGCCCGATCTTGTTGCCGGTGTCTGGACAGGATGGGAGGATCAGTCTATACATTTCGAGGATCTCTCAATGGGTCAGGGTGCCAACATGGCTCTGCCGGTGTTTGGTCTTTTCATGCAGAAACTTCTGGCTGATAAGGAGTTTGCTTCCATGGCGGAGTCTCAGTTTGAAGCGCCGCAGGGTTTCAATGTAAACCTTGACTGTGATATGGTAAAAAGGGATCAGCAGGTGAATCCGTTCAGACAGAGGGAGTACTAAGAAGGTCTGAAGGTCTGAAGGTCTGAAAGTCTGAAAGTCCAAAGTTGCAAATCGCAAGTCGCAAATCGCAAATCGCAAATCGCAAGTCTTGCTGCAGCTGACAGTTTTGTCATGAAAACAGAAGTCTCACCAGCCCTTCAACCTTGTATACTTTTGATATTTTCAGGCCGGGAACATCCCGTACCTCCCGGTGGAAGCCTGAGATGACCATCTCAGTGAATCCCATTCGTGCTGCTTCAGCAATGCGCTGTTCTATCCTGGCCACCGGCCTGATCTCACCTGAGAGTCCGACCTCAGCGGCAAGAGCCGTGTGATGATCAACCGGGGCATCCAGGTTGGACGATAAGACAGCTGCAACAACAGCCAGGTCAATGGCCGGGTCGCTCACCTTCAGGCCCCCTGCGATGTTAAGGAAGACATCCTTTGCTCCCAGCCTGAATCCGGCCCTCTTTTCAAGCACTGCCAGGAGCATGTTGAGACGCCTGGTGTCAAAGCCTGTGGAGCTGCGTTGCGGTGTGCCGTAGACAGCGCTGCTGACCAGCGACTGCGTCTCGATCATGAAAGGTCTGACACCGTCAACCGTGGCGGCGATGGTCACACCGCTTGCCGGATCACGGTCACGGCGGATGAAAAGCTCCGACGGGTCAGTCACCTCGCGGAGCCCCCCTGAACTCATCTCGAAGATACCTATCTCAGCCGTTGATCCGAAGCGGTTCTTCACAGGCCTCAGTATACGGAATACGTAATTGCCGTCGCCCTCGAACTGCAACACCACGTCAACAATATGCTCCAGCACCTTGGGCCCCGCCAGGGTGCCGTCCTTGGTTATATGACCTATCAGTATCACCGGCACGCCGGATTCCTTCGCATAGCGAAGCATCATTGCTGCGCACTCTCTCACCTGTGACACCGATCCGGCGGAGGATTCGAGCAGCGACGAGCTGAGTGTCTGTATGGAGTCGATGATGAGCAGTTCGGGTTTGATGGCACCGGCCTGTGTCAGGACGCTGTCGAGATCCGTTTCGTTGTAGATGAAGCATCTGTCATTTTTGCCCTGGAGCCTGCCGGCCCTGAGCTTGACCTGTCCCTCGCTCTCTTCACCGGAGACGTAGAGGACAGTTCTGCCCGGAGTTGCCAGGGCCATCTGCAGGGCGAGGGTTGACTTGCCTATCCCGGGCTCGCCGCCCATAAGTATAAGGGAGCCCTTCACCATTCCCCCGCCGAGGATGCGGTCGGCTTCGCCGATACCTGTGGTGATGCGGTCATTCTCGTTTATCTCTATCCCGGAGAGCAGTTCGGGCTTCCGCCGTGTGGTATCACGGCTTATGCCGGATGCAGGTGCGGTGGAGACAATCTCTTCGCGGTAGCTGTTCCACTCCCTGCAGGAAGGGCAGTGACCTATCCATTTGGGAGACTCGGCGCCACAGTTCTGGCACACGTAAATACTTTTGCTCTTAGCCATCGGACACAAGGATTATGCAACAGGTAAATTTACGAAAAAGATAAGGTATCAGATCTCTTTTTCGGCGACGACCGAGGAGAGAACTTTTCCGCCTTTCCTTCCGAAGAGTGCAAAGAGAGAGATGGCACCCGCGATGGCTATGAGTATCATCTGTGACTCATGCTCCAGCGTGGCGTAGGCCAGGCCCTCTTCCAGGGGGATGGCGTAGGCCATCAGCAGACCGCGTGACACAATCCAGTGATATGCACCCAGTCCGCTCTGCACCGGGGCGGCCATGCCGAAGCTGCCGATGACAAGGATGAACATCGTTGCACCTACTCCCAGGTCTGCCGTGGAATCAAGGCAGAGAAGCGGGAAGTAGGACATAAAGAAATAGGAAATCCAGAGCAGCAGTGTCTGGAGCAGGAACTCCCACTTTCGACGAAGCTTCAGTATTGACTTGAGACCATCGAGCAAGCCGTCGGAGAAGGAGTATATTCTGTGGAACAACGGATTGAGTGACAGCCGCTTGCGAAGCATGAAGAACATTACCACGGCCGTCACTGCCAGCAGCAGCACAATCATCGTTATAAATGTCCATGACCCGAGTGATGAGGAGATTTTTCTCTCAGCCGGACCAAAAACGTTTTCCGAGAGGAAACTGCCCGTTGCCGTGGTGCCGGCAATCAGAGTCACGGCAAGTATTACAAGTACGGTAACGATATCTATGGTCCGTTCAACCAGCATGGTGCCTACCAGCCTGTCAAAGGGGATGTTCTCCTTCTTGCCCAGCGCGGCACACTTGGCCACTTCGCCCAGTCTCGGGAAGATCATGTTTGCAAAATATCCGGTGACGATGGCATGGTATGTATTCATCAGGCCCGGGACACTGCCGAGGGGCTCGATGAGCAGTATCCAGCGGCGGGCCCTGATCAGGAAGCTGAGCAGTGAAAAGATTATGGCAGGCAACAGCCACCAGTAGTTCGCCTTGCGCAGAACGGCCCACAGGTCTCCGAAATCGATGCCGCGGAATGAAACCCACAGCAACAGCACAGCGAGGCCTAGAAACAGTGCAGCTCTGAGTGATTGCTTCAGACCCGTTTTCAACTATCAGATGATTTTGTTGGTTGCTGTATCCGGGAAGATGATGACTGGCTTGAATGATCTGGCCTCTTCAGGGGTCAGATGGGCGTATGACATGATTATTACCACATCGCCCACGGCTATTTTCCTGGCGGCAGGGCCGTTGAGGCATATCTCGCCGGAACCTCTCTCTCCTGTTATTACATAGGTCTCAAGGCGCTCTCCGTTGTTCCTGTTCAGGACATGCACCTTCTCATTTTCTATCAGGTTGGCAGCATCCATCAGATCTTCATCAATGGTGACGCTGCCCACGTAATTGAGGTCAGCGCCGGTGACGGTGACGTTATGTATCTTCGATTTAAGTACTTCAATTGTCATTTCGTGATTCACTATTCCATTCTGTAGGTGCAAAGATAAGTATCCTTTCTTTTACCGCAATGAAACTTCGATATTGTCTATCAGTCTGACATCTCCTGCCCGGAGGGCGATACAGGCAAAAAACCTCTTATCCGGGGAGATCTCTATCCTCATACGCACAGGTTTCAGAGTGCCCTCTTCAACAATTTCAAAATATTCGAGCCTGAAGTCGGGGATCATATTGATCCGGTCAGCCACAAAATCCTTAATCTCCTGAATCTCGTAGTCAGGTATCATTGCTGCGGAGGCTATGAGCGTTCTGTAAATCTCTCCGGCTCTCTCACGGTGGTGGGCGAGAAGCCTGCGGTTACGGCTGCTCATGGCCAGGCCGTCATGTTCGCGTACGATTGGGCAGGCGATGATTTCGGTCTTTGGGTATTCACGCCTGGCCAGTTCCCGTATGATTGTCAGTTGCTGAAAATCCTTCTGTCCGAAGAATGCGCATGATGGCCTGATGATATCAAATAGCCGTGACACCACCTGAGCCACACCGTTGAAGTGGCCCGGCCGGTGCACACCCTCCATCACCCTTTCGAGGTCACCAAAGTCGAACCGGCGGGTGTCAGGTTCAGGGTATACTTCCTCCACTGAAGGGACAAATACAAAGTCGTTTTCCCGCAGATAGCCTGAAAGCATCTTCAGATCAGCGTCCACCGTCCTGGGATATCGGAGCAGGTCATCAGGGTCATTGAACTGGGTTGGATTGACAAAGATGCTCACTGCTACCATGCGGCAGCTCTCTACCGCTTTGTTAACCAGAGAGATATGGCCTTCATGCAAAGCCCCCATTGTAGGCACGAAACCGGGGTTTCTAAGGACGGATACCCTGAAGTGCTCCCGCACTTCCTTTACTGTTGTCAGTACTTTCATTGCGATGACTGTTACCGTACAACGGACCGTCTGCCGGTGTGAACCGCGGTCCGGTACTGCAAAATAACACCATTTTTGTCAGTAACCCGTTGTAATTAAGCTTGGAAATTAATTCTGTTTTTTTTATTATCTTTGTACTTTCAATTAACATCCAGTTATATCGGGAGGTTTTAATGGAGAGCAGAAGGGTATTGTTTGTTTCACAGGAGATCATGCCTTATCTCGGTGAGACAAAGCTTTCAAAGATCAGCCGTGATTTGCCGCAGGGCATACAGGAAAGGGGGAAGGAGATCCGGACATTTATGCCCCGATACGGTTCAATCAATGAGAGAAGAAATCAGCTTCATGAGGTCATCCGGCTTTCAGGGATGAACCTTATAATTGATGACACCGATCATCCGCTTATTATCAAGGTAGCCTCAATTCAGTCAGCCAGGATGCAGGTTTACTTTATTGACAATGATGATTATTTTCACCGCAAGCACACTGTGGCTGATGCCTCAGGTAATGAGTATGAGGACAATGACGAGAGGGCTATATTCTTTGCCCGCGGTGTGATTGAGACCGTTCGCAAGCTGCGCTGGAGCCCTGATATTGTTCACTGTCACGGCTGGCTCTCTTCACTGGTACCTCTCTACCTGCGCAAACTCTATTCTGATGATCCGGTCTTCAGCAAGGTTAAATCGGTCTATTCGGTTTACAATAACGGATTCAAAGAGCCGTTAAAATCTTCAATTTCAACTAAACTTGAGGCAGACGGTATAGATGCCGGCTCCCTGAGTGCAATAAAGAAGAGTGCAGATTTTCTCAGCCTCACAACTCTGGCCGCCGAAAATTCAGACGGCATAATTTTTGGGTGTGAGAAAATAGACGATGAAGTGAAGAAAAAATTAAATGCCATGGGAAAGCCTCTCCTTGAATACCAGGGTGAGGGAAATTATATAGATGCATACAATGACTTTTATGACAAGCTCCTACTTGAATCAGCAAAATAGAAATCACGGCTTATCCCGCAAAGGGACGCCGGCACTCAGACTACCACTCTTCATATTGATCCTCGCAGCACTTGCCTCATGCCAGCAGGATCCGGTCAGCATCGGACTGGGACTTCTTCCCGATAGCGATTTTATTGAGATAAAATCGACCGATACCGTTGGTATCAGGGCTTTTACAATGTATAATGAGCTCTCTCTTTCCAATGACTATACGAAGATGGTTGCCGGGTCACTCTATGATGAATATTTCGGCAGTACCTACTGCGACTTCGTGACGCAGCTCAGGGTGATGTCGAAATGGCCTGCAAAACCTTTCGTGGTCGATTCCGTTCTGCTTACTTTCGTTCCCTCGAAGGTTACCGGCGATGACTCCACGGTAGTGCACTATATTCGCCTTTGCGAGACAGGTACGGAACTAACCGACTCCACCGAGTTCGTTACCGGCCAGGATCCGGATACAATCAAATACCTGGGTGAATACCGGTTGCCACGGGTCACCGCAGGCACACCGGTATCCGTAAAGCTCTTCAATTGGGTGGGTGAACATATAATGCGCGATACTGCCATGTTCAACCCGGCATCACAGTTCTACCAGGAGTACTTCAGGGGACTCTACTTCTCCATCATGAGCGAGACGACACCGATCATAGTCGAGATGGATGCATCCGAAAATGCCTTTTCTGACCCCCTTGGCCTCACTATTTTCTACCACTCTGACACACTGAACTATACCTACTCATTTGTTGCTACCCCCAGGGCTGTTAACTACAACAGGTTCACTCATGACCGTTCCACTGCCGACCCTGCCAGGCAGATCAGCCACGTCAATGACCTGGTGATTGATACGGCGGTGTTCCTTCAGACTTACAGCGGAGTCTATACAAAGCTTGACATGCCTTCGCTGGAGGCATTCAGGGAAGTTGAAAACCTGGCAGTAAACAAGGCCAGGATAATAGCGCCAGTGCATCTGGACGGGGAGACGTACCTTGAGAAAAACATGCCTGCCCGGATCTATTTGCGCTACCGCGACAGCGAAGGCAGGGAGGTGCTGATACCAGACCTGACGCATGACGTCAGCTTCATGGATGGCACTTTCTACACTGACCAGGACAGTTACATCTTCAATATAACCTCATTTGTCCAGCAATACCTCAGGGGAGAGATAGACGAGCCTTCAGTTGAACTTTTCTTACCTCTTACAGCTGTTCAGAACGTTATCTTCAAGGCCAATACCAACGAACCTGCCTTCAAGCTGGAGTTCGCGTATACCATTTATTGATAAACTAACACTAACGTCTGTTTATGTGTGGAATTGTAGGATACATAGGCTCTCGTCCTGCCCGTGATATTGTGATCAACGGCCTCAAGAGGCTGGAATACAGAGGGTATGACTCAGCAGGCATAGCCATAAGCAATGGCGAAAGGACGGAGATCTTCAAGTGTGCCGGCAGGGTCCGGGAGCTGGAGGAGATGGTCAAAAGCAAGGATTTCGACGGCTCCATAGCCATGGGTCATACACGGTGGGCCACACACGGCGAACCCAATGAGATCAACGCGCATCCGCAGGTATCATACCGCGGTAATTTCATAGTGGTGCACAACGGCATCATAGAAAATTACGCCCGCATCAAAAAGCATCTCGAGAGCCGTGATGTACGGTTCACAAGCCAGACTGACACCGAGGTGCTGGCCAATCTTATGGAACACCTCTACCTTGAGGGTGATCTCTCTGCAGAACAGGCTATCATACTGGCACTCAACAAGGTGGAAGGCACATATGGCATTGCTGTGTACTGTCGTAACGAGCCGGGCAAACTCTTTGCTGCCAGAAAGGGATCACCGCTGGTGATAGGAGTCGGTGATGGAGAGAACTTCATTGCCTCGGACGCCACCCCGATAGTAGAACATACCCAGAGGGTCATTTACCTGAATGACGATGACCTTGCCGTGATCAGGAAGGATGAGATGGTGCTGAAGACAATCCGGAACAAGAGCTTCGAGCCCGAGGTGAAGGAGGTGGATCTCAAGCTGGGTGAGATTGACAAGGAGGGATTCCCTCACTTCATGCTTAAGGAGATCTTTGAACAGCCGCGGGCAATTCATGACACATTCAGGGGCAGGGTGCTGCCCAACCAGTCGGGACTTATGCTTGGCGGTCTTCATAACGTGTTTGATACCATGGCCGCTGCTGACAGGATTCTTATCGTGGCCTGCGGCACATCATGGCATGCAGGCCTGGTGGGCGAGTATATTATTGAGGAGTACTGCCGCATCCCGGTGGAGGTGGAGTATGCCTCGGAGTTCAGGTACCGTGATCCTGTAATAAAGAAGGGCGACATAGTACTTGCCATCAGCCAGAGCGGTGAGACTGCCGACACGCTGGCGGCTATCCGTCTGGCAAAGGAACGGGGAGCCCTGGTGCTTGGCATATGTAACGTGGTGGGATCATCCATCTCACGCGAGACCAACGCCGGCGTCTTCACCCATGCCGGGCCTGAGATAGGTGTGGCATCAACAAAGGCATTCACAACCCAGGTAGTGACCCTGGCCATGATGGCCTTCGAGACAGGATACCGCAAGGGCCTGCTTGATGAAGTACGCTATCGCGAACTGATACGCGAGCTGACTTCATTGCCCGCAAAACTGGAGCAGGCGCTCAAGGTGAATGACAAGGCTCTGGCACTGGCAAAAATATACAAGGACTCGACCAATGCACTCTACCTGGGACGGGGTTTGCTATATCCCGTGGCACTGGAGGGTGCGCTGAAGCTCAAGGAGATATCCTATATCCATGCCGAAGGCTATCCTGCTGCCGAGATGAAGCACGGGCCGATAGCCCTGATAGATGAACATATGCCGGTGGTTGTTGTGGCCACGAAGGAGAATTCCTACGACAAGATCGTAAGTAACATCCAGGAGGTTAAGGCACGCAAGGGGCAGATAATTGCGGTTGTCACTGAGGGTGACCAGGTGATAAGCCAGATGGCTGACCATGTCATGGAGGTGCCCGAGACGATTTCGGTCTTCGCACCGGTCCTGGCAGTGGTGCCGCTGCAATTGCTCTCATATCATATCGCGGTCCTTCGCGGATGCGATGTAGATCAGCCAAGAAATCTGGCCAAATCTGTTACGGTGGAATAATAAAAACAGGAAGCTATGGCTGACGGTTACAGAAGTCTGAGTATAGGAGAAATTCGCGGTCTCGAAGCAGCAGGCTGCAGAAGCAACTCATGGGAGAGTGTCTTCGTCAAGGACCCCTTCAATGCGGAGAGGATACAGAATGTAACCTTCTCCGGCGTTGTCAGAATGGGTCTCTTTAACGGCGTGGCCCGCGAACGGTGCGGCCTGCCGCTGATGCACGGCATCAGAAACGCACACATCCACAACTGCAATATTGAGGATAATGTCACCATCACCGATATTACCGGGTTCATAGCCAACTATGACATCGGCGAGGGTGTAGTGATCAGGAACTGCGGACACATATCCACTGAAGGCCGGACCTCATTCGGCAACGGCACCCGGGTGGCGGTGCTCAATGAGACCGGTGGCAGGGAAGTACCTATATGGGACCGGCTTACATCGCACATGGCGTACATAATTACGCTCTACAGGCACAGGCCTGCCGCCATCGAAGTGATAGAGAAGCTGATAGCTGATTACACCGGGAGCGTCATGTCAGACCGTGGTGAGATTGGCTCGGGGTCATATATCGCCGGGTGCGGCACAATTAAGAACGTCAGGATAGGCCACGGGGCAGTCATAGAGGATGTCTCCAGGCTGGCTGAAGGATCGGTGAACAGTTCCTTTAAGGATCCGGTGTATATCGGAAACGATGTGATAATGGACCACTTTATCATCTGCTCCGGCTCGAAGGTGAATGACGCGGCCGTGATTGACAAGTGCTTCATAGGACAGGGATGCACACTCTCGAAACAGTACTCTGCCGAGAACTCTCTCTTCTTCTCCAATTGCGGCGGTTATCACGGCGAGGCTTGCTCTATTTTTGCTGGGCCGTTCACAGTGACTCACCATAAATCAACGCTGCTGATTGCCGGCATCTTCTCATTCATGAACGCCGGCAGCGGCTCCAACCAGAGCAACCATATGTACAAGCTGGGGCCGATACACCAGGGGATCATGGAGAGGGGATCGAAGACAACCTCCGACTCATATGTGCTGTGGCCATCAAGGATCGGACCCTTCACGCTGGTGGTGGGCCGCCATTACCATAACGTGGACACCACACAATTCCCGTTTTCATACCTTACCGAGGTGAGCTACGAATCACAGCTTATTCCCGGTATCAACCTGCGCTCCGTGGGAACCATCCGTGATGCACAGAAATGGCCGAAACGTGATGCCCGCAAGGATCCGAAGAGACTTGACCAGATAAACTATAACCTTCTCAGCCCCTTTACCGTGGGCAAGATGATGAAGGGCAGGGATCTGCTGAAACAGCTACTCAGTGAGAACCCTGACAAGCCTGTCTTTTCCTTTGACCGGATGAACATGAAGGCAAGCGCGGCAGAGAGGGGCATTAACCTGTACCAGATGGGCATCAACAAGTTCATCGGCAACTCGGTGATAAAGAGGCTTGAGGGCGCAGAGTTAAAGACTGACGCTGATATCCGAAACAGGATGAAACCAGGATCGGAGAAGGGAACGGGCGACTGGATTGATATGTCAGGACTGCTAACCCCTCTGAGTGCCATTGAGGAACTGCTGTCATCAATTGAAAAACGGGAGATGAAGACTCCTGATGCGATCAACAGGCAGTTTGAAACTATCCACAAACACTATTATGATCTTGAGTGGGCCTGGGTTTATGACCATCTGCCGGAGGAGACCGGCAAGCCGAATGATGAGCTTACGGCTGATGACATAATCGATATCGTTGAGAGATGGAAGAAGAGTGTTGTTGACCTTGACAGGATGCTGTACGAGGATGCACGCAAGGAGTTCACTCTCTCGTCAATGACAGGGTTTGGCATTGACGGTGATGATGAGGTGAAGAAGCGCGATTTTGAGCAGGTAAGGGGTGATTTTGAGAAGAACAGTGTTGTACTGGCAATACTTGATCACATAAAGGTCAAGACGGAGCTGGGAGACGAGCTAATCGGGCGCCTGCGTAGCAGGTGACAGGGCATTCGGCAGGAAGGTAGCAGACCTTCAGGAATTGGAGCAGCAGATGCCCATTCGGAGGCAGCCTGTAGTCGGCAGTCGGCAGGAAGGTAGCAGGCCTTCAGGTATTGTAGCAGCAGATACCCATTCGGAGGCAGCCTGTAGGGCTGCAGGAATTGTATTATGCGGGCCTCGCCCACCCCGGCGGTTTTATTTTGGGGTCACACCCTGTTACAATTCTTAACCCTCTACGAGGGT
>AMWB02004044.1_pt1 | contig 31545 bp, 33 predicted proteins | sample 200311 | NCBI WGS metagenome assembly AMWB02 (sample SAMN02737377, study PRJNA173069) | bioreactor metagenome | biome: anode biofilm in microbial fuel cells | place: USA: California | collected 2010-12-16
TATGTGGGTGCAGATATCGAAGCCATCTGCAGAGAAGCTTCCATGCTGGCCTTAAGATCAGTGATCCTGCCAGGCGTGACAAGAGAGGAAATGAAGGTACTGGCAAATGATATAAGGATCTCTATGACCCATTTCAGGAAAGCTATTGCCAGAATAAAGCCCACAACTTCCCGAAGCGCTATGAACCTCTATGAAAAAGCAGCTGAATCCTATGCGCAGTATGCGGCTAACTCAGATGACAAAAAAGATACTAATGGCGGAGGTACAGCTTATCAGTAAAGCTCACTAACAGTTAACCCATAAACAGTTAATACACTTAGTTCTATCTTTTCGGCTCTGTAGAAAACATGCGCATTAAGTTTGAACCACTGAGTTCACAGAGGACGCAGAGAATGAGAATCGTTATCCATCTCCGTGAACTCTGTGTACTCTGTGGTTGCATCTGACCACAGTTTAGATTGTATCATGAGGATGTCTACAGAGCATTGCTGAAATCAGCAAGGTTATTTTGTCCTTTAATATTATTTTAAGATGAAAATATAATATGTGTCGTTATAGATGGATGATGGAAGCAATAGCTGAAATATACACTTATGCTCTCGACATATACTTATTTCCTTGCCAATACCGTGATTTTCAATGGTTATAGCCCACTTCCCTTGTCTAAATGAATAAAATGGGGTTGAGATATTTAATATTCAGCGTATGTAAATGCAAACCAACCTGAGATAGGTGCAACTCTACATAGGGCGCAAGATGCTATCCCAGAGTCGTCATCCACACTTTACTTTCACTCTTCTTGGTTCAGATGCTTACCTCTCCAAATCCAAGTACTCAGTATGTATCTTACCTTCCGCATATGTCTAAAATTTTGATAATTATCTTAATTACAGCTATTTATTAATTAATGGTATTGAACATTGGCATGCGTAAATCTATGATGAAGGAAAAAATATCTATTTTTTTAGATATCTGCGAAAAGACAGTTACTTGAATCCCGTTTTGTTCGGATATTTTATTATTGGTGTACCATCCGTTAAATCCAATATTACTGGAACTCCATTTTGTTCGGATTTTTCTTTTGCATTGTGTATAGCTGCAATGACTTCTTCTATAGATGTTTTGTTTTTCTCCATGAGTAAATTTGGGATGGAATTGGAATGAGGCCTTGTATAATCAAAATGAAAATAGAGAGGCAGTACATCTATAATTATCATCTGGTCAACATTATAGAAACTCGTACCATGTTGCATGTAGACAGTATACATTCATTCATCTCCATTTGTACCCTCTTATTGACTACTTATCAGACATTAAATTATATGAATGATGAAAGTTTTGGTTAGATGTTTACTCATTTAAAGATAATCTAGCATCACCATTGTGGGTAGGTATCCGGGAAACAAGAGAAGGTAGAGAAGCTGCGATATGAAGCTATAAGAATGCAGCTAATCAAGATATCACGCAAAGCAGGCATCAACAAGAAGATTCATCCTCATCTGTTCCGGCACAGTAGAGCTACCTACATGGCCAATTACCTTACAGAAGCTCAAATGAATCAATATTTTGGGTGGGTACAAGGCTCTGGTATGCCTGCTGTGTACGTCCATCTATCAGGCAGGGATGTTGATGATGCTATTCTGAAAGCAAATGGCTTTACGAAGCCTGAGAGTAGTCCTACAATAGTTCCAAGAGAGAATATAACACACCAAGTGGACAATATTGAGACATTAGTTGAGGACAAGTTACGTGCAATGATGATGAAATTGCTGGCTTGAAAGGCTTTAAGATGTATATGAGGCAGGTATGCCATCCTGCCTTGGTCACTTTCACCCCACTTGGCTTACATGCTTATTACCTCAAGTCCAAGTACCAACTATGTACCCAATAGACCCGGACACCTACAACAAAGTAAACGCCTATCACATCGAGTTCCGAACAGGTGCACTACCTCCCTGCATGTCCCTGATATTGTAGAGTATTACTCAGATATGGACCCAGACATGGTTCTTAAGTGCATCATACTGGGCAATGCATGTGACTGGAATAGTTATGAGATGGCCTGTGGGCACTATGACAGGCATAGAGAAGCGTTCAAATTCTGAAGGCAGTGATTGGTGCAACAGCGTGTACGTATCCACAGAGTATACGTGCCACATTATCCATAATAGAATGAAACAAAAATGGCAATTACCAGAAATAGTAGTAATTTGAAATACCATCATTCTAAAAAAGATGGTAGTTTGTACAGGTTATTGTACAATTTCATTAGGGCGTGTTCTCTGGAATTGATGAAATATTTATTGGACCTCTTGAATAAGTATAGGGTCTAATGATGTTAACATCTACACCTGTCCCCCATTTACCAGCAATGTTTTCTAAGGAATCACTGCCGATATAGTGCCCAGTGTTGTTTGTTGCAGTCCACTTTCCTTCAATTATCATATTCATCTTCCTTTTTCCATCCAGAATTATATGCGTATAGTTGGAACCCAGTTTGCGGTAACGACCTCATCAACTGCTCTACACTTGTATCAATTGCAGCATTCAATGATGTTTGGATAACCCCATTAACTATATTTTGCATTAATTCTTCAAATTGGTTTTGGTTCATGTTAGCAGGCAAATTACCTATATTTATAGGTGGTATATTTATAGAATTTATATTTATTGTAACTTGCGGTGGAATATTCTTTAACTTTTTCACATTTATGTCTTTTTTGCAAATGTCAAACCTTTTAAGGCTTTCAACGCACGCAAGATTTAAATTCGACCACGTGTGGTCTTCTAAATCATTCGAGATTAGATATTCTTCTGGGTTAAATGGAGTTTCAAGTTCAAACATCCTTTTATACTCTTCATATAACATCCAAAGTTCTTCAGCTATGCCCTCATGTTCAGCATCTTTGACTTGGTCTAGCCCAATGTACTTTCTGGCTTCAGTTCGACTGATTGCATGACTGTGCGAGTAAACTTCAGATGATAATCTTTGTATGATTTCATGATTTTTTTGCTCATTGAAAGGATTAGCTCTTGTGCTCAATAATCGTAGACCAACTAATTTTGTTTCTTCCAAAAGTCTACTCACAGTTCCTAATGCCAGTGGATGTACCCGGTTAGTTAGTAATTCAAAGCCTTTCATCTTTTCTTCTGGTCTTTCACAGCCGACTTTTTCCATCAAGGAAAAGTATCCAGTAACATCTTCAACGGATATTGGTAATCTTTGACTGGAATCTTTTTCAGTTGGATTGTAAGGACCAGAATTCATAGTTATGTCTATTGGTCCCAATTCAGCTTTTTTTGTCATTACAATCTCATCGGCCCCTAGAGCTATCACAGTTGCTGCACTGTGAGCTCTATAAGGAACTAAAACGCTAAAAGAGCCTTCACTAGCGTATTCTCTAAACATTGATACAAGTGCCCAAGGAACGTCGCTATGACCTCCTCGGCTATATAAAAACAAGTCTAACTTCCCTCTATCACCATCATTTAACTCTAAAATGTGTTCATGAATCAATGAAATGATGTCACTAGCAATGGATGCATCGAGATTTGGTCTATCACTTGTCACATAAGTAATAACTTTGGACTGGCGCTTCTCCTCTATTTTTTGTATGAGTTCCTTTCGTATTTCTCTTGACATTTTTTTCACGCTCTTTTTAGCTGTTTGCTTTAGTTTTCTTTTACACTTTGCTAAGAGATTAGATGATTTCGCTTAGCAGTCTCAAATTGATTACTCGATTATGTACTCTCCTTCACCCAAAACTTTGTATCCTTATAACTTATTAACCTTATTAGTTGGTGCTCCGTAGAAACCCACCATTATGGACATCATCAAAGTAATAGACAATTACTATGAAATTTTTACCTTCTGACTTTCATCTTGTATCATTAAATGATTGTAATGTAAAAAGTCAAGATTGAATAAGTAATATAATGATATTGATTTTGTTCCTATAGGAACAATGTTTGAGTAGTATAGAAAAATAAGTACAGGTTATATAGTAAAAAGTCATATGATATTGTGAAGTAGTAATAGCTCGAATGTTTAGAAAATTATTTATAAGATTGGGAATAACGGGAAATCTACTATGGTGAGGAGAACACATCGAAACTTGAGTGTGCAGGACAAAGTTACTTCTAAGGCATACACAAGTCATAGACACAATATAAATCGTTTTAATAAACAAAATGTGCTTCCTAAAGAACGAACCACGCCTACTATAGAAACTACTGTATCCAGTGTAGGTAAAGTAGAAACAGTTGGAATAACTGAAGGTGTTTACGTAGGGTTGGTAGGTGGAGGCCTAGTTGGTGGAATTGCAGGGGGTCCTGTTGGAGCTCTACTAGGTTCGGTTGTTGGTTCAGCCTATGCCTTTTTGAATTCTAATCATCAAAAGCGGTAACACTTAGGGACATGAAGATAACATATATCTCTTTAGGACTATTATTCGGGGCGGTCCTAACTATAAGAGATTGTTTTCTATGTAGGAAGAAATATTCAAACAAAAGTTCTGAATTTACCCGCTATATAAGTTATACATTGGTAGCTTCAGTAGTTTCATGCATGGGTTCACTCTTAGCTTTCTCCTCAATAGTCTATGCTGTTACCGGTGTGCAAATATTAGGATTAAACGGTGATTTTATACAAGTTCCTACTACAATAGGTTCTTTCATGATGCTATTGTTCAGCCTTGATGCTGTTTATAAAATAATCAAAGGAAAATTGATTAATCCTTGATAGATACTACATCTTCACTGCTCTCTTTTTCGTTCCAGACGTTTTCACAACCCCAAAGATACAATAAAGATGGTAGACAGCCTCCTAATTTAATAGTTATTTGCCGTCTTTTTACCATCACCCATCAACTTATTCGCTTCACCCTGAGGTCCGCCTGATTCATAAAAGTCAAATATTGAGCTAGATGTTGCAGGTCTCTTCTTTTCTCTTTTTACCATGCGTTCATACTCCTGATTAATAAAACTAGATGCACTCATTGCCTTATATCAGTTCTCGATTGGAAATTAGCATCCTGCCTACCAAGACATGAAGTCATTATCTCTCATCTGGGTATATAGAACATCACAAACACGCCTACCAGTGCAATCAATGCATCAATTATCTCATACTTGTCAGGTCTCTTCTTATCCACATAGAAGCCCCATATGACACAGATAATCTGACCCTCACAAATCGATTATAGGACCTCAAAATCTGTGGGTCAAATGTTTGTATGTCCTAAACCATTATCTCTTCACCTAGCCTTTCCAATGGAACTTTAGCTTACAAGACAGTACCTAGTATATTCATGCACCGAATCAAATCATAATTGGCTTATAGCAGTGTACCAGACACCTTCCCATGATTCTGATAAATAGAAAGTTCATTCGATACTGGGCCTCACGATATGATGACCCCAATATTGGTGATGACGAAGAAGAGTACAACCTAATTCTGAATAAAGTAAGTGATGAGATATCAGACACAGGTACCATCTCACAAGATACGTTCGAGCGCATAGCTGATTGGAAGTCATTTCATGTCAGGCACAAAGTTAAGTGGAAGGAGTTTGGGTTATACCAGACTGCCATAAAGTATGCACAGGAAGTACCCGATAGATTAAAACTATCTCTGCTGTGTGGATTAGAAGGTGTTGACATAGCAGTTGCATCAACTATCCTCAATTTCATGTATTCTGAGAAGTTCCCCATCATCGATTACAGGGTAACTCAAGTACTACGTGAAGCCGCTGGCATCCAACTAGCAAAGAATATGAGCTACAAGATGTACTACAAGTACAAGGTAGCGATAGAAAACATAGTGAAGCAAACAGGGTACGATATCAGGATAATTGACAGGGCGTTGTTTGCATACCATAAGCTGAATCCTGCTCTTTGGTCTGAGTAATGTAACATAACTCTCATTAGAGTAGACAAGGCATGTTACCCAGAGGATATAAGGTGAGTTGATAACTTAGGAGGAAACATTATGTCTACACGTAATTTAGACCCACACGACCTCAGTATTGAAGAAGATTGGATAGGAAACAATGCAGCATTCAAATGCCCTATCTGTGGTAACACATTCATTGTGAGTGGTATGCTTCATAAGAAGGGGAGGTCATGCACACAATGTGGTAAATCAACAGCATACTGCAAAGGTGGAAAGAAATCAGGTGGTTCTGCTTACATTGAATGGTAATGATTTGTTAGACATTGACTCATCATTACTTTTTTGCCTTTAACTATCATGCCCTATCGACATGCTTAAATTTTAATTCCCCTCAACTCACAACAAGAGGTATCCCATCCCCAAACCCAGGCACAAAAGGTATAGGTGTCATCTTCCTCGAAGAGGAATACGTTTTCAAGGAAATATCCTAGAATTAGTTGAAAAATTCAATTCATGCTAAAGAAGCAAAATAATTGTCTATATTGCTAATTGGCTCAATTTGTATCTTACGTTCTTCTAGAATCTCTTTAACTTTATAGAAATTGACATCTGCACCCTTATCCAAATATTCATCACATACTATTTCATAAACCGATTTTGCATCACTAAGTGATATATTCATCCCGAAAATAATGCCTTCTAAATCTTCTTTGTTATAGTTAATCAGATTATGTTGTTGAAAGAGACTTTGTGCAATAATCATTCTGTATTCGTTTTCATACTCCCAGTCTGATTTTTTTGTAGTGAGCCCTCTGATTATTTCGTAATAACTATTTGAATCAAGCATATTTATGGGATTTAGTAGAACATTGCTGTATCTTACTCTCCATAAGCATATGCCTAATTGAGGACTTGGAATCTTAGAAGAATTGTAATTCTTCAAAGGAATAAGACTATATGAACAATCTATATCACTTGGAAGTTTATCAGAATCATCTATAGGTGGTTTGTATGATTTAAAACAAAGGCAAATACCTCTATGTTTATCTGCATAGTGACCCCACATCAGCATATCATTGTGTTTTTCACTAAAACATGAAACTAAAGGAAGACTTTCCTTTTGAAAATTTCCATGAAAAAGGTTATCATACTGACCACGATTTCCGTCATTTTTAGGGTCATAGATAATGTAATATCCATCCTTCACAAAGCGCCCTTTATCTATCTCTTCTCTAAGACTTTTCTCTGCTTGAGCACGGGTATAATTATTGTACTTTTTATATAATGGATACCATAGTTCTTTTTTGCCTTTATATATATAATTCAGTTTGCAATCGAAAGGGTCATTAAAATCAGTTGGGTGGCTGAAATAAATCTGATTTTTTCTTAAGTTCTCGAGAGTATAATTCTCAGAATGATTCGACTCGCCTTTTAAGCTTTGATATTTATAGAATATTTTCATATCTGTCATGTTACCCACAAACTTGAGGCCTATATGCTATCCCAACATCATGTACTCACAGTAAAATTCACCCATGTTTATATAGTTTGCAGTTCATGGCCGATGATACGCCTATTAAGTGCGGGGGTTGCAGTTGGCAGGGTTTCTGTAAGCAGGTGGAACAAGACTTTGTGAATATATGTGAGTATAAACAGTAGGTACCAATCGGAATCTCTACAATCGATTATAGGGCCTCAAAATATGTGGGGTATGGGTTTGTATGTCTGGACCTATTATCTCTTCGTATAGGGCTTCTAATTGAGTATTAGCTAACTATACTCTGTCCTTCCGGTTAGCAAATGAATTGGAAATTATGCCTACTACACCTGAAAACTTGAATACCTCTCGCCTTCCCCTCAAGAGATAATAGTTTCAACGTTCTTCTATACTTTCGCAAAATGTTGTATTTGAAAGAGTATACCTACTGGATAAATACCATGTCTGATAACTGATATTATATGTCATCCATAAACAACATCTGCAAAGCACTCCAGTTCGCAATTAAAGCCCACAACGGTCAATTGGACAAAGTGGGAGTTCCCTATATCCTGCACCCCATTAGTGTAATGGTCCTACTTGAAAACAAAACAAACCATCCCCCTGTTGACCTAGATTCCTTATGGATGGAGAAAGCTAGGATTGTTGCTTTGTGGCATGATATTCCTGAAGATACCGAACACACAGTTGATGATATTCTGGAAGAGGTAGACCTGAACCTATCTGCAAAGGACATTGATGATATCAAGACTGCCTTACAGCTAATGACCCATGATAAAAGTGAGCCTCACAACATATACGTTGACCGGATAATCCAACTGGCTGATACCTGTGAAGGTATTCCTCTGTATGTGAAAAAAGCTGATATCGAACATAATACTCTCCCTGAAAGAACGGATTTACTGGATGATGCAACACGGAACAAACTACGGGATAAGTATGAGTATGCAACTTCAGCCATCGATGAAGCAATTAGGAATTATGAAAGGCAAAGATACCAGTGATTACAGGTAATGTGCTATAAATCCTGTAGTCAATCAATATTCTAGGTAGCCATAAAGGTAGTAGCTATTGTTTTATTACACAAATTATTGATTGTCCTACATAGCCAATGGCATTTTCATTATACTGAAATGCTTCAATAGACCACTAATTCGAATCAAAATCAATAATTTTATAATGCATTGCCAACACTACCACTATAACAAAAACCTTCATGCTATAGCAGAAATGGTTCAGAACCTTTTGCCTGAGAGATTGTTATCATGGTCAATGTAACGGAAAATGCCAACTTTATTTGGAGTATCGCAGACCTTCTGAGAGGGGACTACAAGCAGGCCGATTATGGTAAGGTTATCCTTCCTCTTACTGTATTGCGAAGGCTGGATTGCGTCCTTGAACCTACAAAGCAGAAGGTTCTGGACTATCTTCCAAAGCTGGCTAGCATGAACATTGAGAATGCTGACCCTGTACTGAACAAGGTTGCAGGCTTCAAGTTCCATAACCAGAGCAAGTATGATTTCCAAAGCTTGAAAGCTGACCCAAACAACATTGCTGCCAATCTCACTCACTATATCAACGGCTTTTCAACAGATGCCCGAAATATCATCGACTATTTCAAGTTCAATGAACAAATCGACAAGCTGGATAAGGCAGACCTTCTCTATCTTATTGTAAAGAAGTTCGCAGAGGTCGACCTGCATCCTGACAAGGTCAGCAACATCGAGATGGGATACATCTTTGAAGAGTTGATACGCAAGTTCTCTGAACTTTCCAACGAGACTGCCGGAGAGCATTTCACACCAAGAGAAGTCATCAGGCTGATGGTAAATCTCCTGTTTGTTAATGACAGGGAGATACTGACACGCCAGGGAATTGTCAAGACCCTCTATGACCCGGCCTGCGGTACCGGGGGGATGCTGTCTGTTGCAGAAGAATATCTTCAGGACCTTAACCCTGATGCAAGGCTGGAAGTTTTTGGGCAGGAGCTTAATGATGAATCCTATGCCATATGCAAATCAGACATGCTCATCAAGGGTCAGAATGCTTCTAATATAAAGTTCGGTAATTCTTTTACTATTGATGGACTGGAGGGTGAAAAGTTCGATTACATGCTGTCCAATCCTCCGTTTGGTGTTGAATGGAAGAAGGTAGAGAAATTCATCACTGATGAGTATGAGAAGAAAGGATATGGTGGCAGATTCGGTGCTGGCCTTCCAAGAATAAGTGACGGTTCATTCCTTTTCCTTCAGCATATGATTTCAAAGATGAAGCGCGATAATGCTGGCTCTCGTATAGGCATTGTCTTTAATGGTTCTCCCCTGTTCACCGGAAGTGCAGGAAGCGGTGAAAGTGAGATACGTAAATGGATTATTGAGAACGATATGCTTGAGGCTATCGTGGCTTTACCTGACCAGTTGTTCTACAATACTGGCATCTCTACTTACATCTGGATAGTCACCAACAGGAAGGACGCTGCAAGGAAAGGAAAGATACAGCTCGTCAACGCTGTGGACTTCTACATCAAGATGAAGAAGAGTCTCGGTAATAAGCGTAATGAGATAAGTCCTGAGAACATCGAAATTATCACTAAGCTCTATGGTGACTTCAAACAAAGCGAGTTCTGCAAGTTCTTCGACAATGAGCATTTCGGATACAAGCGTGTTACAGTGGAAAGACCTCTCAAGCTCAACTTCCAGACAAGTGCAGAACGCATAGAGAGGCTCAAGGAAGAGACAGCTTTCATTAACCTTGCTTCAAGCAAGAAGAAAGGTGCAGCAGGAGAAGAGGAAACTGTGGCAGGTATACGCCTTCAGCAATCTATACTTGACATGATATCTTCAATGGATTCTGGCAAGCTGTACAAGAACCGTGATGAGTTCACAAAAGTCCTGAAACAACATATCAAGACATCAGGTCTGGATGTCAATCCTCCCCTTCTCAAGGCTATGCTCAAGGCTCTCTCAGAGCAGGATGAAACAGCAGATGTCTGTACTGTAAAAGGTGAACCTGAGACAGATACAAGCCTTCGTGATTATGAGAACGTTCCTCTTAAAGAAGACATACATGCCTACTTTGAACATGAAGTCAAGCCACACGTACCTGATGCATGGATAGATGAAAGTAAGACCAAGGTAGGCTATGAGATTAATTTTACAAAGGAATTCTACAAATACAAACCCCTTCGCAGTCTCGATGAGATAAGGGCAGACATCATGGCTCTTGAGGAAGAGATGGAAGGTCTGCTTAAGGAGACTGTCAGCAAATGAAGCCTTATCCTGCATACAAGGATTCAGGGGTAGAATGGATAGGGGAGATACCGGAACATTGGGATGTAGTTCAAATAAAAAGGCTATCTCCAGTAAAAAGAGGAGCTTCACCAAGACCAATTGAAGACCCCAAATACTTTGATGATAATGGAGAGTTTGCTTGGGTCCGTATTGCAGATGTCTCATCTAGTGATAGATACCTAGAAAGTACCACTCAAACACTTTCAGAACTTGGAGCTTCTTTAAGTATAAAAAGATACCCAGGAGATTTATTTTTAAGCATTGCAGGAACAGTTGGGAAACCAATAATTACAACGATAAAATGTTGTATTCACGATGGTTTTGTTTGGTTTCCAAATTTGAAAATAAATCCAGAATATTTGTATTATATTTTCTCAGCTGGTGAAGCCTATAAAGGACTGGGAAAATGGGGAACTCAATTAAATCTTAATACTGAGACTGTAGGCTCTATCCCACTACCTTTTCCACCAGAAGAAGTTGAACTCGAAGGGATTATTAATTTTCTTGATTACAAAACCTCCCAGATAGACACCCTCATTGAAAAGAAGCAGAAGCAGATTGAACTGCTCAAAGAGGAACGTACTGCAATTATCAATCAGGCAGTGACGAAGGGACTTAATCCAGATGTACCCATGAAGGATTCGGGTATTGAGTGGCTGGGAGAAGTGCCAGAGCATTGGAATATTACTAAGTTAAAAAGACTTCTAAAGAAAATAGGTAGTGGAGTTACCCCAAAAGGTGGTGCAGAAGTCTACCAAGAAGAAGGGGTACCAATCATAAGAAGTCAAAACGTTTATTTTGAAGGCTTAAAACTGGATGATGTTGCTTACATTTCTGAGGAAATTCACCGTTTAATGAGCCGAAGTGCAGTTGAACCAAATGATGTATTGATTAACATAACGGGGGCTTCAATAGGTAGATGTACAATTGTTCCAGATAGTTTTGGAGAGGCTAATGTAAATCAACATGTCTGTATTTTAAGGCCACAGTCGGATGTTAATTCAGATTATCTGCACCTCTTCTTATCCTCTGACTTTGGTCAGTTACAGGTTTGGGCCAGTCAAAATGGTGCAGCAAGAGAAGGATTAAATTATGAACAATTGGGAAATTTCTGGATACCTCTTCCATCAGTCACAGAGCAGAAAGACATAGTCCAAGAAGTCCGTTCAAACACTGATATAATATTCCACTCGATAAACCTTATTGATAAACAAATCACCCATCTGCAAGAATATCGCACGGCACTCATCTCTGAAGCAGTTACAGGCAAGATAGACGTAAGAGACACACCTACAGCCATTCTCGAATAACAAGTAGTGGGGAGTACACATGAGCACACAAGTCCATACGGAGAAAGCCTTTGAAGAAGCCATTGAGTACTATCTTGTAGAACAGGGTGGTTATCATAAAGGCAACTCTGAGGACTTTGACAGGGAGATGGCATTAGATAAAGGTGTGTTGATGTCCTTCCTGAAAGCCAGTCAGCCGGATAAGTGGGAAAAGTCTGTGTCCATACATGGTGGTTCTGCTGAGACTAAGGTTCTGAAGAGGCTACTGACTGAACTTGATAACAGGGGAATGCTGGATATACTCCGTAAGGGCTTCACGGATATGGGTGTTCATTATGACACTGTATTCTTCAAACCTGTAAGTGGTCTTAATCCCGATACTCAGAAGCTGTATGAGATGAACAGGCTTACTGTCACAAGGCAGGTCCATTACAGCCCCAAAAGCGAGAAATCCATAGATATGGTCTTAAGTGTGAATGGATTACCTGTGGCTACGGTAGAACTGAAGAACCAGTTCACAGGTCAGAGCGTGGATAATGCGAAGAAACAGTTCATGTTTGACCGGGACCAAGAAGACCTACTATTTAAGTTCAAAAAGAGAGCTCTTGTACACTTTGCAGTTGATACCGATGAAGCGTACATGACCACCAAACTGAACGGTAAAGAGACACATTACCTGCCTTTTAATCTTGGGTGTGATGGGGGTAAGGGTAATCCTGTCAACCCTAATGGGTACAGGACATCGTATCTCTGGGAACGTGTATGGCAAAGGGATAGCTGGCTTGACATAATAGGTCGGTTCCTGCATTTGCAGGTGGACAAATATGAGATAGATGGCAAGTCACTCAAAAAGGAAAGCATGATTTTCCCAAGATTCCATCAGCTTGACGTAGTACGTAAGCTTGCAACAGACACACGTAAGAACGGTCCTGGCAAGAACTACCTCATCGAACATTCGGCAGGCAGTGGTAAGAGTAATTCTATTGCATGGCTCGCCTATCATCTATCCACCCTATATGACAGCAGTGATAACAGGGTATTTGATTCAGTAGTGGTCATCACCGACCGTAGGGTACTTGACAAACAGCTTCAGGATACCATCTTCCAGTTTGAGCACAAGCAGGGCGTTGTTCAGAAAATTGATAAGGATTCAAAGCAGCTCGCATCATCTCTTAACTCTGGTACAAACATAATCATTACTACTTTGCAAAAATTCCCGTACATCATCGATAAAATAATAGATATGCCTGCAAGGAAGTATGCTTTAATTGTCGATGAAGCTCACAGTTCTCAGGGTGGTAAGTCCTCGGAAAAGATGAAGGAAGCTCTTACAGTCACTGATATGGAGCATATCTCTAAAGAGGGCGAGGATACCGATGAGGAAGACAATGATGCTGAAGACCAGATGAGAAAGGTCATGGCATCCCGTGGACCACAGAAGAACCTGAGTTTCTATGCCTTTACAGCAACCCCTAAACCCAAAACCCTCGATGTCTTTGGAACAGAGGATACTACAGGACAGAAAAGACCCTTCCACTTGTACTCCATGAGGCAGGCTATAGAAGAAGGCTTCATCATGGACGTGCTCAAGAACTATGTCACCTACAAGACTTTCTTCGAACTATCAAAGACCATTGAAGACGACCCATCCCTCAACAAAAAGAAGGCGAGACGTGCAGCTGCAAGGTTTGTGTCTCTCCATCCTCACAACATTGCTCAGAAAACTGAGGTCATGGTGGAACATTTCCGGCAGGTCACGATGGCAAAGATTGGTGGCCAGGCAAAAGCAATGGTAGTAACTTCTTCACGTCCACATGTTGTAAGGTATAAACAGGAGTTCGACCACTATATAAAAGAAAAAGGTTACCACGATATAAAGACAATTGTGGCTTTTTCTGGCACGGTCAAAGATGAAGATGGGAATGAATATACCGAACCTGAGATGAACGGATTTGGTGAAAAGGAAGTACCTGATAAATTCAATACAGAGGAATACCGCTTGCTGTTGGTAGCTGAGAAATATCAGACGGGATTTGACCAGCCACTACTTCACACGATGTATGTTGATAAGGCACTATCAGGTGTAAAAGCTGTACAGACACTGTCAAGACTGAACAGAATCCATCCCGGCAAAGAGGATACCTTCATCCTTGATTTTGTGAATCAGGAGGAAGATATACTTGCATCGTTCCAGCCTTACTACCAGCAGACTATACTCACTGAAAGCACAGACCCCAATCTTCTGTATGACCTGAAAGGTAGGCTTGAATCTGCACAGATTTTCTGGCAATCCGAGGTGAACAGCTTCTGTAATGTGTTCTTCCGGTCGGAGAATAGGCACACACAGAAGGATAATGCCCAGCTTAATGCTTACATTGACCCTGCCGTTGAACGTTATAGGGCAATTACAACAGAAGAAGAGCAGGAGGACTTCAGGCATAGTCTGACTGCTTATGTCAGGCTTTACTCATTCCTTTCCCAGATAATGCCATTCCAAGACATTGAACTGGAAAAACTATATGCTTATGGTCGTATGCTGTTGAAGAAACTGCCACGCAAGGATATATCGGATATTCTGAAGCTTGATGATGAAGTAGCATTAGAGTACTATCGTTTGCAGAAGGTAAGGGAAGGTACAATCTATCTTGAGAAGAAGGATGGAGAGCTGGACCCAGCTTCAGAAGTGGGTATGAGGAAAGAGAAAGAGGAGATGGCTCATCTTTCTGAAATCATCAAAATACTGAATGACAAGTTCGGGACCGACTTCACTGATGCTGACCGCTTGTTCTTTGAGCAGATTCAGGCAGACCTCGTGGCTAATGAAGGACTTGCTAAGCAGGCAAAGAACAATACCATTGATAATTTCAAATATGGTTTCGATGATGTGTTCACAGATGTCCTGATTGGTCGCATGGAACAAAATGGAGACATCTTTGCCAAGATAATGGATGATACTGAGTTTGCATCAAAGGTGAAGGAGATTCTTATCAGGAGTGTTTATAGGATATTGAATGAAGGGAGTGCGACATCTTCTGCATAAGAATCACTGGAATCTTCTCAGAACACTGATGCCTGACCACGTGAGTCATACCAAAGAAAAAGAATGTTTCATTGAAGTGTTTCACGCCAAGTTCATCGTAGAATTATCAATTTGCAAAACTACTTTATACTAATTTGAATCAAATAAATTTTTATGGATACATCTCTAGATAAAGTGAGAGGATGGCATGCAAAAGCATCAGATGTTGATTATGAAGCTAAATTTATTTTTGAATATTTGGCATTTATAGTATCTCTACAGCACCATGTCCATTTAGATATCAATGCGAAAGGAAGTCGTGACAGAAGTTTAATTCAAAGTTTTAAAAGAGACAAGGATATAAAGAATCAATACTTAGAACTAGTAGCAGGAAGTGATTATCCTCAGTATGCTCCAATGGAAGACGATTGGTTCAAAATTGATGAATATTCCGGTGAATATTTGGTTGAGGTTCGTCTTGATAACTATCCAGGGCTTCGTCACAATTGGTATTCAATAGCTACTATCCTCAACGAAGCTCACCATGAAAAAAGACAGATATTTGATAATGATAAAGACTTTTGGAATTGCTCCCATCCTCCTAATTGTGATTGCACAAATAAGAGTGATGCAATCATTCATAATGACCAAGATTGGATAAATATGGTAGAATTTTGGTATAGCCTTCGAACCAATTTACTACATGGAAAAATCTATCCAGACGATGAAAAATATCAACAGCTTATAAAATATGGGTACTTTACTTTAAAGCCACTTGTTGAGCTTCTAATCTGTTTACAGGATGAAAAGTACTGGACTGGCGGAAGAAGCAACAATCGAGGGCTGCTGTGAAGAGCGCAGTAGAGGTCATACTGGACCATCTGCCTGAAAAGTATACTACTGACATATATCAGAAGAAATGCGAGGTAGTGTATGAACACATATATGACTCGTATATCGGTGCTGGGCAGAGCATCTATGCGGCAATGATATGAGGGTCACAGTATGGCAGGACAGTGAACTAACGTGAACATCTAACTGCAATTCAAATTATTGATTCAGACAGAAATAATTAACATATAGAATACTTATAATAAATTTTATGAATTATGAGATACTTAACAGTAACATTGGTAAATCTACCGAAACCAATTCAATTGTACTCAGAGGTACCTGCCCGTTTTGCACATCTAAGTCAACTTTTAGGCAAGTAGCTGAAAATTCCGAGAGCAGTAGCTATCGAGGCTCAATGATAGCTTTACAATGTGAGGGATGTAATGCTATTGTTAGCTATTGTCTGGATAAAGAAATAATGTACCCATCACCTAAATTGGAAGGCGTTAAGGATTTACCGGAAAGTATTGCAAAATACTATAATGAAGCATTGGATTGCCTATCTGCTAATGCTCCAAATGGTGCTGTGACAATGTTCAGGAAAGTCATACATGCCCTGGGGATACATTACAATGTTGCAAAGGTCAATGATAATGCAAATTTGTATGCGATAATCAATAAATTGCAAGCAGATGGGCACATTGTACCAAAGATAAGAGATGCCCTACTTAGTGTCAAAGATATCGGAAATGATGGTGCACATGTAAATGATAATGAACCAGACATGGAACAGGCACTATGTCTTAAAGAACTAATCGATGTTACTCTTATGTCTACAGTAAACTGTGACCAAGCAATAGAATTTGCCCAAAATAAACATAAATGCAGCTCATAACGAGGACATTGGAAGGTCTATACCATGTGGACGGCTCGAGGACAGTTTAGATGTATTTAACCCCTTGACTTGGGCCCGATATCTCGCATACGTGCCTCCCAAGCAACCAAGCGGGCCTAAATGGATTAGCCTTTCATTTCACTGGTCCATTACAGAGATACTATCTCTTATCCATGTTGCGACCTTTCGCCCCTAAACTTTGGTCTTAGGTTGTAACCTTTATTCGGGTCATTGGATTGGTATTTTATAATTAATTCCATTTCTTCGCGAGTGAGTTCTTCATCGGTAGCAGTTTCCGACTCCCAAATGATTTCCTTCCTTACCGTAAAATCACTTTTCTGTTCTCGGGTGAAATCGCTTTCGATGATATTGCGGTTTAGACTTCCAAAATATCGGATATCGTCTGTTCTATCCTGCCCAATGTAAATCTTGCCGTTAGGGTATGTTATTTTGTAAATCACTTTCATACAAACACACTCCTATTCTCTTGCGATACTGGCCAAAAAGCCTATCCAGTGAACAATATACTTTTGGCAAATATGTATCTATCTTTGGAGATACATATTTAGCATGAATGAGGGAGCATTACTATTTGGTTCAATTGGAATGGGCATGATAGGTGGTATATTCGGTAGCCTTTTTGTAACTGCATACTTTAGATGGCTTGATAAAATTCAACCACATCCGACAGCTATCTTTGTTGCTTCGGCAATAATTGTGTTTGCCCTTCTTGTTTTTGTGGTGTACGCTTTTTACAAACTAAAGGAACATGACCCCAAGACAATTTCACCCCTACTTACCCTCACCCTTGGTCCAATCTCACGCCTACAGGCTCTGACGGGGCTCGTAGAGACTCAATCACCTAGATAATAGTTAAACTCGAATCCGAAAAAATGCGTGTCGCCTATCAGAGAACAAAATCATAAACTTTATATCTCGTCACCTTCTACAATTCTGTATCAGGTGAGTACAAATGATTTCAAAGCAGGCGAAAAAACGTATGGATGGCATCGAACGGGTATTAGGCGACGAAGAAGTACTGGATGCAGTTATAGGCGCAGTAGATGGGAAATATTTAGGCGTGAATGGAAAACAGAATGGGGTTCTTGTTCTTACTCCTACCAGAGTTCTGTTTTACTGGAAGAAAATGCTTGGTGGATACAAGTCCGAAGATTATACACTTGAAAAAATAAGCAGTATCAACTCTGGAAAAGGAATGATGACAAGTAATGTCAAAATTCACGCAAGCGGCAATTCATTAGAAATGGATTGGATACCTAAAGACGACAATGCTGATGATTTTGTAAAGGCTGTTAAGGCACAGATGCCAGCGTATAAACCATCCACGTCACAACCAGTCATCGACCCAGCTGACCAGATAAAGAAACTAGCGGAGTTGAGAGACGCTGGTATATTGACAGAAGAAGAATTCAGCGCGAAGAAAAAGCAATTACTCGACTTGATATAAGAAATGAAGAAAAGCTACAAAATTGCCATTTCTATTGGTGGCATAGCCCTGTTTTTTTTACTCATACTCCCGCTAGTTCTCATTTATATGCAATCATCTGAGCACATTTCAAATTCAACCAGCGAAATCATGTATGACAACTACGGGAACTATTTATCGTATTACGGGGCAGTGTTGGGTGTGTTGGTCGGTGGAGCGATTACAAGTTTAGGGGTATTAATTACATTGGACAAACAAGATGAACAGGTGAAGAAAAAACGCGAAGATGACAAGGCCACATTGCTCAGACAATTGAAATTTAGTTACGATATGCTGGATGATGCCTATAAGCAGTTGGATATACCACAAGTACACTCTATTGATATTGTAATTCCGAAGTTGATTCTCGATAACGATTGGCTCGCACATTTAACATCTGTCAAATGCTTGGCTTCAGATGATATCATAATTATACAAAATTGGTTCACCGTGCTCAGGGATATAGATGAAGGGCATGATATCTCGATGGGTGGAGCCATAAGCGGACCCATAATGAAAACATACATTTCGATAGCTGAGCCGGATAAAATTAAGGCCATAATTGATAAAATGGAATCCGATTCATCATGTTGATATATCCCCCTCATTTACGAAGGCCATAAGACGCCTAAAGTGCATCACGGGGCTCGTAGATACCTATAAACATTAGCTTTTGTCGTACTCATAGGGAAGTCAAGTAAGAAATGTTAATACTCCAGAAGAGTGTAAACTTAATTTATGAGCGAGTCAGAAGAGTATGCAAAAGCCATAGCAGAAGTAGCTAAATGCGGAACAAAAGCACTTGATAGTGGCGATAAGTTTGGTGGTTTTCTATCAAAAGTCTTTGGTGTTCCTATTGAAAATGCAGTCGGCATAATGAATGATAAATTAGAATATGTGAGGTGGGAACGTGCCACCAGAATGATTGACAAGGTTAACGAACATCTAGAGAAAAGAGGTCTTGAAAAGGTCAGGCCAATACCACCCAAGTTTGCCATGCCTATGATTGAGAGTGCGAGTTGGGAAGAAGACGATGAGCTACAAGATATATGGTGCAGGCTTATTGTTAACGGCTTAGATGCGAACTTCCAAACAGAAATACGATATGCGTATATCGATATTATAAAAAATCTCACTTCCATGGATGCGAGAATATTAAAATTTGTGTATGATTCAGCTTTGAGTACGTATTTTGACCGTCATCCCATTCACTATAAGTATGACCATATTAAAGAAACAGGAATCTTCACTTCTACTGTCATGGAAAAATTGAATGCGGAACCATATCAAGTATATGCAAGTATCGATAATTTGTATAGAGTCGGCTGCATACAAAACAATACCTTAAAAGATTCTATCAAAGAAATGAGTACCAGTCTGAAACCTCCAAGAGTATTTGATAACATTTCATTAACACAGCTGGGAATCATCTTCGTAGAAGCCTGCCTCAATGAATAATCGATGGTTTGAGTTATCTTAGGACGTCAGATATGTCCTCCCTACTTCACTTCGACCAGACACACTAACCCAGCATGTTCTCTAAATTCAACTTGCGTGCCCTTCTTACCTCATTATTTGTCGGCACCTTGTTATCTTTATCCTGTCCTTTAGAACCGTAGAAGTCGAAGATTGTAGTCTTTTTTGGAGCTTTCTTTGACATGCACAAACATCCCTGTAAGTAAAGTAAATGGTTTAACTGACTTAAAGCCATAATGCTAAAACTAAATGATGCGATAGTTCTGAGCTATGTCATTTGGTACATGAAAATCACTCCAAAGAGTACTGGAATCTACTCAGGACATTGATGTCCGATTATGAGAAAAAGGAGGAATGGTTGCGAGTTAATGGGAAGATGCTTGAGCTATTGTGATAGAAACAGCATAAGTTAGATATGAGAGGGTATCATGGGAACTCTACTTAAAGCAACATGTGAATGTGGGTTTGAGTCCGATTACATTTACCTAGGCTATGGTCTGTTGGGTTTTGGAAGTTATTGTAATGCACCTGCTGTGTGTCTGAACTGCAATCTGTTTCTTGAAAAGATTACTATTTGACTATTTCAAAACTCCCACTATTCTTCTTTTTGACTTCAACAGGCAAACAAGGAAATCTCTATGCGCTATGATTTCATTCAACATCATTTTTGTTCAATGAGCGCAAAACAAGTACAAAAATAAGTAAAATATTATATAGTTATATTATTACAACTTCTTTTACAAAAAATTACCAAAAAGTTAATATACGAATACTATTAGAAGAATATTACTAATTCTGATGAGGTTAGAAATATGGAAATATCCGGCAAATGGGTATTGGCAATAATAGGACTTTTAGTATTGGTAATAATAGGACTTTTAGTAGTAGTATTCATGCCAAACGGACCGTCTGAAGACACAACAAGATACAATGCACCAGCTGAAAACGATGTTACAACGCAAACAGAATCATCAGCAGCAGCATCGTATAAGTCACAACCCACTGATTCACAATCCACTGACACTGAAACATCTGCGATAAGACAATCAGCTTCAGCAGCAGCATCTAAACAACAGTCGAGCTCAGACACTATATATCAAGTGGGAGATGAAGTAGTAGTTGGCGATATCACATATATTATCGACGATGCCTATCTGACGAATACCGTAGGAGGATTTGAACCATTTTTAGAAACAGCTGATGGTGTGTATGTGGTAATATATGCCATTATTGAAAATTCGGCTATCGGTAGTAGCAACCGGTTATTCGTTGGTCCTGATATCATATCACTAGTTGATTCTAATGGAAAAGAATACGACGTCGACATAGCTGCAACATCGATGGGAAAATCCATATATTCCGCAGAATTAATCCCTCTTTATACAGTAGAGGGAGAGCTTATATATGATGTTCCAATAGGAGAGTCATATTGTGTGAAAGTGACAGATGGTAAACGTAGAGGGGAAGAAAGGTACATAATGATAGGGTCAACCTAAGAAAGTGAATTTGCCTTTTCTTGTGACTATTGCAACGGGAATCTTCTCCCCATTTTTATTTTTGATGGAACTGCTATCAATACACACTGTGTAAAATGAGAACTTACCTTTCTGGTAAGTGGAATCCCGAAGGTTTTTGACTTTAACTGGGGTACGCCAGGTGAAGAAAAGTACTTTTACTTACCAGCTACTGAATACTATTGTCCTGCATGTGGTAAGATGACAATGAAATTCACTTTTGCAGGGTGTTGGGATTAATAACGAAGGGTGCAGGTTCAAACTCGACGGCATAACTCCGAATATACATCAAGAAGATGTTGACCGATTCAGACCTTTTTCCTGCCACCAACTAACTTATTTGATTGACTTGGTGGTGTTTGTGGTCCACTTGAATCATAAAAGTCAAATATAGAACTAGATGTAGAAGGTCTCTTCTTTAGTCGCTTTACTATGTACTCACACTCCCAATTGATAAAACTAGATGCACTCATAGCCTTATATCAGTTTGTGAAAGGAAATTATTGTATCTTTCAGGTCCTCTGCATAATATCGGCACCTCTTAGGGTCGTCAGTCTTAACGTAGTCCAGGTTCATGCATAAGGATTTCCGATTTCGTAACATTCATGAGATGGAAGTTTCAGTTGGCAAGTCCAAAGTAGAAGACAGTAAGAAGGTGACCTTCTGATTCACTAACATGAACTCATAGAATCCCACTTCACCTTTAAGCATTCTGAGCATAATGCTTCTCGCTCTTCTCTGATTATCTAAATCAAGAGGCACATACTTTTTCCCGGTCTTATTCTTAGTGTTAATTGTAAACCCGGCTTTCCATCGCCTCTCATATGTTGCCATCCTTTTCACTAAGTTTGCCGATAGCTTGAAGGTCTTATAGGGTTTCTTGACTCCGGGAACGACCCTCTTACCGACTAAAAGTAGATACCCTGTACCCTTTTTCTTTCTTTGCTCATAAAATTCTGAATATCTTCTAAATATCTTCTGTACTCCGTCATAACCTACAGACGCAAGACCTACATCTTTTCTAAGTTTATTGACTAAATCCATTGCTTCATTTATAGTCACAGGAGTGTTACCGTTATCGATTATTGCCTTAAACAAGAGATACTTAGCTGTTCCCCATACAGACCTGAACAAACAATAGTAGCACATCGTAGTTCCTTCGATATGCACAGGATGTTTACAGCAAATACATAATCCCTCTTCGTTAGTCATGTTTTTCGTTGCCTTCTTCATATACTAGTATTAAGTCGCTTCCTCTATGTGAGCTTAGGCTGGTAAGCCCCTTTCGCAAAAGGGACTTGCCGGACGTGGCGGTAGTGCAGCACGATGTGCAAACGGGGGTCGAATAGTGAATACGTATATTGATACCCTTGAGGTATAGCAGTTTGATTTTGCATCATTTTGCGTATGCTTTGTCCGACATGTGCACGAAAAGTGGTGTACCTTAACCTATCACATGCGTGCAATGTAGCTCTTGATAGCAAAAAATCGCACAATTGACCCTTTAATCAACATGTTTTGTAATACCTCTCGGTCAGGAGTCACAAGCATGTAAGAAGCAAGCAAGTTCAAAGCATCAAGGTCCATTGTCCTTATGGTTTGCAGACAGGTATGAGTGTCAGGGACAGGCTTGTCAGTGAAGAGTTTTCGTTCCCTGTGTTCCAAGAAAGTCTTAATGGCACTCGTTGTCGACATCATGTTTGCACATGAAGCATCTTCAAGTTTCTCGAGCAGGGACTTTACCTTGGGGTCCTCAGAGTCGAGGTCAAGGGGTTGTGCTATTGCGTGCAGGATAATCTCTCTGTCAACCCAACTAAGGTCTTCCCAGTAGTGCTCTAATGCTCGGAATTCAGCTTTAGTTGCGGCAAAATCTGATATGTTATTCGACATAATGCTAACACTATCTAGCATAATATAAACCTTTTCGATATCAAGCGATGGGTCAAGGTATGCGAGTATTGGTTTTAACATTTGAAAACTCGTTAATCATTCGGTCATCAAAAAGCAAAAGTATGGGAGGTATTTCAATTCCACTTGAACAGTTGAATACTTGACTACCTTGTTCGGATGAAAAAGCAAGCATGTGAGAGGTATTTCAGTTTTTGCAATGGTAGTAAAAGCTTTAAGTCATCGAATTAATATTCAATTGCTTGGCATTCGGTGACCAGCTTCAGATGAGGTCTCTGGTCATCGAAAATCTTTACGCTATAGCAGTTTTTCGAGTGCAAGGGAACCTTTATAAGTTGGTAAAACAATGATTGAATGCTACCATTTTGTAGGTGTTTTACGATGGCACCTCTTGCAAACGAGTGAGTAGTTTCCATTTGATGACGGGTCTTCTTTGGTATTCTTCCCCGTCATCAAATCTTCCCATCACCTGTTCTCCCTAGTACAACTCGAAAATGGTCCATTAAATACTCATAGTGGAAGAAGAACCAGCACACCTCTCGACAATGTGATATCTTAATGAGCACTCAGCATATCACTTTCGGATTTTGAAAAGTCGATTTTGTAATACCTGTCGGCTGTTTTAGAAAGTGAAAAGCTTATCTTGTGAAGTGGTCTTTGTACTCTAAGTACACATAAAGTATGAGAGTACAGAGTACTTTTCATACTTCAAGTATGTAGGGCTGTGACTTATATTCGTCTGTAAATTCACCTGTGAAAGGATGGGACATTTCGGACTCTCAGGCTTTGCAGGAAGCTTGCCATTGAGACTTTGGGGATTGAGTAAGGGGTTAGTATGTGTGGACGCTAAATCGTCTCCTAGGCGTTCCTAAGAAAGAATTATCAAAAGTTGACTACGTCAAAAGCATGTGATTATTGTTCTTCTCTTGACTCATCGTCTTTGAGGTTCACATTGTGAGTAACCTAAAGATACAGTATATTCAGTGCACATCATACTCTCGGAGTACACTGTCTCTTCTGAGTACACAATTGTCTCAGAGTACGTTGTACTCTTCATGCACCTCATCCTTAGTCTTGGATGAAGGTCAGCGGTCAAGGTGCAGGCTTGAAGGTTGAGGAAGGGCATCGATGGATAGCTCATAGGGTCAATCATCAGGGTGATGGATGGGTGTTCGTATGGGTGATGGACGGACGGGATTTCTGGGGCTTTGTAGGAACTTCTTTAATTATATGGGAATGCACAGTGTCAACCGATGTGATTTGTACTTTTTTTGTACTTATTTGTACTAGCACTTGGTCAAGTACAAAAAATAAAATCGTTGTCTATTGGGACCTTTTTTTTCTCAATTTGTACTATTTGTACTTATTTGTACTTAAAAAAGAATATAGTATATAGAAGGAAGGAGAGAATAATCAAACCATACTTTCAGTCAGATTTCTAATTTCTTATAGCTATACATATGTACCTCATTTTCAAGTACAAATAGTACAAATTGAACAAATTCTAGTTCACTGCATAGCGTTTGTTCAGAAAAAAATAACGAAACGAAAGTACAAATGAGTACAAATTGGCATCTGCATATCGATTTAGAATGGAAATGAGGTCAAAAATGACCCCACTTCAAAATTTAATTATTTATTTTCCAAAAAACTTCTATCTTTGGAGTCCATTCTTTTTCCTTTCCTCTACTCTTTTTTGAGTTGTAGAAGGCAAGCTGTTCTTCCTTCACTTTGCTTGAGGTGGTCAGCTCGGATGACTTATGTATCGCTTCATCATGTGAGTGACCTTGGGACTCATACCATTGAACGAACTGAGGTATATTCGCAAGGTAGTGTTCTTCATATTTGCTTGCAGGCATACCCAGTGTAATTTTGGTATTACTCCTGTAGAAACTAGCGAGCAGACCTGTACTATCTTTCTCTCTCGCATTTATTGCTTCAATCTCTTCTTTGACGTTGACATCCTCTTCCTCTTCCTCATGATGAACATTGACCCATTCTCTCAGCTTATCAATGCTAAGTGCATATACCATACCACCGGGGATTGAGTCTTTCTGTGGATTCTGTATTTTGAGACCACCCTTTATCAGTTCACCCTTTTTGTTCTTCTTTGGGTAGGTCTTGAGTATCTCAGTATTGTCTCTCACTCCACTGAATAGGGTTTCGGGGTCCATGCCCTTTTTTTTCAGATACTCATCTGTCTCAACACCGTTTAGGAGAAGATAGTCATCTCCACCTATTTTGTGCCGGTAACCCTTTACGGGGTAAGTTCCTTCTTTCTTACGTTCTGTTTTGTTGCCCTCATCATCAGTGTCTATTATCGGGTCAGGGTCAAGATATCGCCTGTCAAAGTCGACCTTTGAGAGCAGATGCTGTAACTGAGGTTCCCATTCGGGCACAGTGGACTCGTTCACATATTCGGCAGTCTGGTCCTTAACTACCTGCACGCTGTCCATTTTCTGAAGCCACGAATAGTTGCCCCGGAGACCTTTGAAGACCTCTTCAAGTAATTCCATTCCGAGAGCTGTGGCAGCCTGCATATCTGCTATACGGTTCTCAATGGCTGTGGTGGGTTCAAACTTCGCTTTGATAGCATCGAAGTCAGCTCTTAGGGCAGGGTGCTTCATTATGACATCGTAGACAAGCGGTCCAATGTGACCGAAGTTCTTGAGGGTTGTATCAGTTGTGCTTTTTGATGCCACCAATGATTCAAATGCTTCGACTTCTTCTGGAATATCAGGGAAGTTTTCTCTTGTCTTGAGGACCATGCAACGGACACGTGACCCATGGTATGTGGAGACATCAAAAATCGGTCTCTCCGCTGTGAAGAAAACGATACAGCTAAAGTCAGTGGAATCGTTCTTATCGGTCTTAACATTGTAGCGGCTTCTGCTCTTACCATTAGGTACTATTTTGTTGATATCGTTTGCCTTTTTGATATCAACTTCGTTCTTCACTTCATCAAAGGTGACTGTGGAATCATTTGATTCTTTCACGGTCTTATCGGGTGATGTCTTGCTACCCTCCATATTTTGAAGTATGCGGGTTGGATTGCCCCTGATACTGTGTGCAACCTTAAGCCTCGTGGATTTGATTTTACTGGTCTTACCGTGTATGAGAACTGTAAACGGAGCAACACCTATCCGTGAGATTATCATGGCAGCGATTTCTAGCCCCATTGCAAGCCGAACTTCCGGGAAGTTGACCAGTCCTTTGATTCCTTCCATCCAGCCGTCTAAGGTTCCTTCTTTGTACCACTTATCACGTGCTTCAGCGTTGACACAGATGATGTTCCCACCATAACAGTCACGACCTGAAACAAAGGCATCACCATGCCATCCGACACTTGTTGTCGCTTCAATGATGGGTAGCTTATTACTATTTACACCATCAGTGAATTGCTTATCGAGCATGGATTTGAACTCAGGTGCATTAATGATGTATAGACCGTGTGTCCGGGCAAAGTTATTAAGACTTCTGAGGTCACTTAGCTCACCAATTTCAGCATCAACATCTTTTATGTCACCGTTAACTGTTATGAACCTGACACGCTGCATCACCTTTGTTGCACCATCGACTCTGAACCTAGTGGTCACTGCACAGCAATTACCTATTGGTGTGAGTTTCTCTTCTTCTACCTCTTTTCCGGTATTGTCAGTTTTGGTGTACGTCTTTACCTCACATGCGAAGTAATCCCCGAACCTGTAACCATATGGTATCATTATACCTTCGAAGCCCTTGAAATTCGACTGTACGTGTATCTTCTTTGCTTCATTGGCGACACTAAGACGCTCAGTAGCTTTGTTTCGTACATCGATTTCCTTCTGAAAGTCCGGGGTCCTGATGTAGTCGTATAGTTCCTTGGTCACTGCTTCACCAAGTTTATTCCCGAACATTCCCATTGGTGAATCAGATTCGAGGTTTGCTTGTATCCTATTTCCCTCAACAGTGAAATAGACAGCAACGCTGTAGTTAACATATCCACCTTCAGTACTACAATCGAGGGTCAGCTTGACCGGGATTCCGGCTACGACTTTTTCGATGTCTGGGAGCTCATTTATAATAACGTCATGAGCAGCGTCAATGTTCTTTACTATCTCTTTCCACCGAGATTCGACAGATTTATCTATTTCCAATTCATATTCAGGATTATGGCTCTGGTGAGCTAGTGGCACTATCGGGAGCTCTGAGGTAGGATTCAGGGCTACTGTTTCACTTTCTGTCATTTTTCGTCTCTCCTAAACATATACATTGCATGTTTGGTTCTGTTCGCCATTCCATTTTTGGTCATACCACGAATGATGGTATGTAGTCGTTGAGCATCATACTCAGTGGTTTCATCAAGCATTGTGTAGGTTCTATCTGCCAGTTCGTCTGTGCCATATGGTTTTTCAATCACTACCATCATCTCCTTCTTCACACCTCATTTACACTCATTATCGCATAGCATTTCATGCATGCATGTGCATTTTTGTCTTTGTAGATGGCTCCCAGCAGCTTTACAGTTTTACCGACCATGCTGCTTACATCACCTTTTCCGTTGAGCATGACTCTGAAGGTTCCAGTGCTATTGTACTTGCAGTCAATGTATAGCCTTCCACCATATTTCCAGTGACAGCCTACTACTTTTCCTATTACGATGCGGAAGTCAGTTGTGTCAACGCTTGCTGTGAAATCATCAACGGTATCAAGGTATATGGGTTTGCATCGTTCGTGGAGTGATTTGTATTTCCCGGTATTCTCAGCAACTTCGGTGAATGTTGATGATTTACCGATTTCCACAGTTGGAATTTTTGTCATGTGGAATTCGAGTTTGTTAGTAATCAGGGATGCTGTATACATGTGGAAAGGCTTTAGGTTATCGAGCATCTTCACATCATTGTCCTGGGCATGGAGTCTGACAATCTTTTCATCATTCTCGAAGGTGGCAATACCGAAAGCGTTGGTTTCTATGATGCCGAACTGAGCATAGGATTCGCCTTCATGACCCAGATAGAAGAGCTCTACGTCATTGTAACGGAGCTTATCTATCGTTAACAGTGCATTTGCTCTCTTCTCTTGTAGCGAGTCACCTTGAGCCTCTGCTAAAGCCTTATCGACTACTTGGGGGGTTACTGAGTATTGAGCACTGACGTTTGCATTCCAGAGGAGTAGTGCTCTTTTTTCTTCGGATATGCCTAGTCGCAATTCCATCCCCTCCGTTCGTCTCGTTCGTTGTTCTTCTCGATGAAATAGTTCTTCATCTTCTCTTGATTCTTTCTTGTAATTATGTCAGATAACTTGTTGGTTTTGTTATCACACCTTGCCTCCTTCTTTGCCTCCTTCTTTGCCTCCTTCTTTGCCTCCTCAGCTTTCTCAAGAGCAGCTTTCCACTCTTCATAGTCTTTGTCTGAGAGAATGAAACGGTCGTCAGGTTTCATCAAGCTGGCACCTCTGGTAGCAGTCCCTGCTGGGTGAAGTACTCCCTGAGCACATGATTCAAGTAAGCTGTCGTAGTCGCAATTCCACGTTCTCTATCAATTACAGCCGTCACGTCGGCGGCAAGGTTTGTAGATATTTTTCTGCCTATCATATTTTTTCCCTCTATCTATGGGATATAGTATATGTAATACACAGCCGCTATATAAAGGTTTTTAACAAAAACACTATCAAGCGGCGTGTTTATTTTGCGATTTTCAATTATTTTTTTCACTTGATTTCTTGGTTACAGATGCCATTTTCATCGTTCTTCGTCAACGAAGTTTTGATTTTAGAATTGAGCTGCACACTGAATGTTAAAAATAGAACACCAATGACAAACGCAACAATCCATATCTTTTGTTAGGTTTTCAGCATCCTAGCAGTGTGCATGCTGCAATGAAAACAAGAGCAATAGCAATGTTATGGTATAGAGCGTAATGTGAACAAAACCTTTTTAGCTAACAAGTTTGATTTTAGTTAGCATGAAATATTCTAAGGAATGGCTCCGAGAGGAACAGATACAAAAGATGCTCAGTGTACCTACTCTGAGTGAAAAGGTCGAAATATGGATGCTATTGCTCTACACACCTGCATTACGAATCTCAGAGGCAATTAATGTCAGAGTCCGCGACCTCGACCTCAAAAGTGCCTGTATTGAAGTGTATGGTGGGAAAGGGTATGATGACACCGAAATGCGAAAGGTACCATGTGATATCAGGGTTCTTAGACGCATAAAACTTTACTGCGACCATCACAACCTCAAACCCAATGACTACGTAATGTTCTCGAACAAGGGAAAGCAGGTTTCGAGGTCTCATGTGTACGTTGTCGTAAACCAGGTTGCCAGGGAAGCTGGTATTGACAAGACCATAGGTACTCATACGTTTCGCAGAAGCAGAGCAGAACACTTGCTAGACAGAGGCTTGCCAATTACGTTTGTATCTAAATATCTAAGGCATAAGAACCTGTCAACCACGATGGCTTACTTGGATGTGTCAGTGGCAGACATACAGAGAGAGATGGGAAAAATAGACGACTGCATTGGGAATTTCGTGTGAGGTGTGGATATGAAAGCAAGAGACCTGAAATCCGATGAACCTGAGCAAACGAGACGAGTCAAAAGATGGAAGAGTAGGTGATAGATATGGAATGGCGTGAAATTTCATTTGAGGGGAAACGAAAATTGACACGGTGGCACAGAAAACAGGTGCGGAACAGCAATCTTGTGTGTGTTTCAAAAATGGTCAGAGACGCACAGAATGAGTTGGAGTTGTTCAGGACATGCGCAATCATAACCAAACAATACAATATTCGTCAGAAGGCTCTAGGAGCCTCTAGGACACTTTCAGAGGTATCAACGGCATAGGTCCTAAAAGTCCAACCTAGACGTTTCTGAGAAGGATTGATGGGAAGAAAAGACCCATAAATTGAAAAATTTCCGTTTTGTAGCCCGTTACAGAAATGAAATCGAAAGTGAAGGTGTTAATGTGGCTTTAGCACAGATAGGACCAAACCAAGGGCAATTACAGGTCTTTGGAGAGAAGATGAGGTTTAGGACAGTTAGTCTGTCCTAAGCTCTTAAGTCGTCACTGTGGGCTTTTAATTCAATCATCTGTTTCTTTGAGCACATCAATCTCTAAAGGGTCATCAACTAACATTCGCTTCTTGGGATTTGGTACCATCTCAGTTTCAACCATACCATTCTTTAAGACTCTACTTTTTCCCGGAATCATGTCAGGTTCAATGTCCTTAACTATTCCGGCAGAAGTGAGTTGCTCTACCACACTTATGAAATTAGACTGCATGTGTCCGGTACTTTGTCTAAGTTGTTGGATTTCAAACATTGCATCCTGATTTGCCTTTTTCATAGCAGCCATCTGCTCTTTCAGCTCTCTATTCTCTGCTTGCAGGTTTTCAAGGGTCTCTTGGTCAGGTTTTATGACTTCAGTCAGAACATAGAGGTGCTCCATGTACTGCATGTACTCTTCTTTCAGCTTTTCAGGCTTCCATTCATGATATGCAGCCCTTGTGGCTGTCTCCTGTCTACCTGACAAGTAGTCAACAAGGTCGACAGGCATACCAGATTCACGCATGGTCTGATTGAAATATTTTCGCATATTATGGCTGCGAATTCTGCCATACTGACCAGGAATCTGAGGGTAGCCACACATCTCATCGAGCCTGCCATACATGCTAAGTATTGCAGCTTCATTCTTGAGCCCGAACAGGCTTGGGTCGTCGTCTGCCCTCTCATCGAGCATCAGGATGACAGCTTTTGAGGCTTCTGGGTTGAGGAAGGTGTAGTAGTGGTTGTTGGTTTTCTTTCGTGTGGGGTTCAGGGTAGTGATGCCGGAGACCTTGTCGTATCCTTTCCAGAAATCGTCACGGGTGAGACCAAGTATCTCAGAGGTGCCCATGCCTGATGAAACCTGACTCAGAACGATTGATTGTGCAAGTATGGACCCATGCTTAAGGGCATTCTGAATGTCTTCTTTCTTGGGTATGTATTTGTTTGTCTTTTTGACATTTGCTTTGTTAATACCATTGTATGGTAAGATGATATTCTTCCTTTTGTAGAATCTCATCAGAGAGTTGTAGTAGAGTTCAATTGTACTTTCAGCTAGACCCTGTTCAGCGAGAAATCTTGGGAACTTGCTGATGTACTTGCCTATTGTCCTGTCATCGATGTCAGGAACTTCTATCTGCTCTTTCTTAGCGACTTGTAGCAGCTCACAGTATGTGTACACTTTACCGTACTTTGTTTCAATCATCTCGAGGTACCAGCAAATTGATTTTGCAAGATTCCGCTGTGAACCTTTACTTCGTGCCTTAATGGTGTCACAGATATCTAAGAAATCCGTGTCATTCATCAATTTTTCAACGGTTGTATGTTTTTCAATTGTTGTGGTAGACATTTGGCTCTCTACCTCCAACCTCTACTGCTACGTTTATACTTAAAAACCTTTTGATATTACATATGCTT
>AMWB02078586.1_pt1 | contig 31530 bp, 31 predicted proteins | sample 200311 | NCBI WGS metagenome assembly AMWB02 (sample SAMN02737377, study PRJNA173069) | bioreactor metagenome | biome: anode biofilm in microbial fuel cells | place: USA: California | collected 2010-12-16
CCATGGGCATCGAACTTGCCGATCCGGGGACCGATGACGATGGCGCCGGCCAGAGCGAGCCACCCGCCGATGGAGTGGACGACCGTTGAACCGGCGAAATCATAAAACCCGACGCCCAGCAACCCTTCGAGCCAGCCGCTGCCGTCGAGCAGGCTTCCCCAGGCCCAGCCGCCGAACACCGGATAGATCACCGCGCAGATCACGACGCTGTAAACCAGATAACTCGTGAACTTGCAGCGCTCGGCAACGCCGCCCGATACGATCGTCGCGGTGGTCGCGGCAAAGACGCACTGGAACAGCCAGAACGCGAACCCCCATTGGGTGGCGTCGGTCTGACCGAGAAAGAAGAGGGATTCACCCGGCCCGGCAAACATGATATGAAATCCGACGACCAGAAAGGCGATGGTGCCGATGCAGAAATCCATGATGTTCTTCATCATGATGTTGACGGCGTTCTTGGCCCGGGTAAAACCGCACTCCACCATGGCGAACCCCGCCTGCATGATGAAAACGAGGAAGGCGGCAACGCAGGTCCAGAGCACGTCCCCCCGGTACTGCATAATTTCCAGTCCCGACAGATAACGGACAATGGAGACCGCTTCGGTCTTGCCGCCGACCGTCACCTCGACATCCTCGGCAATCGGCGTGGTCTCGTCCCGGTAGGCGCCGGATACCGGCAGCTCCTTGCGGATCTCGTCCTGACTCTTGCCTTTCAACAGGTCCGCCGGAATCGTTTCAAGGGCCTTTTGCACCGCTTCGTTCTCTGCCGCCGATGTCGGCGCGGGACCGCCCGCGGCGAAAAGAACGAGGACTGCAAGCAACACCATGCCGAACCTGATCCATCTGGGGTCTTTACATCCTATCTTCATTTTCTTGGTCTCCTATTCTTCCGATGTTTTTCTAGTTATCCTCTATTGCAGTGTCACGGCTCTTGTCAGACAGCGCCTTCTCCGCTCTCTCCGGTCCGGATGCGCGTTACCGATTCCACCGGCCACACGAAAATCTTACCGTCTCCCACCTTCCCCGTATAGGCGCTCTTGGTGATGACGTCGACGACCTGTGCCGCCATCGATTCGTTGACCACCACATCGAGTTTGATCTTGGGGACAAAATCGACCTGGTACTCCGCGCCGCGATACACTTCCCGGTGTCCCCGCTGCCGGCCAAACCCCTTCACTTCCGCCACGGTCATGCCCTTGACGCCGATCTCGTTTAAGGCGTACTTCACCTCTTCCAGTTTAAACGGCTTGATAATTGCCTGGATCTTCTTCATGAATCCCCTTCCCTCCTTGATTGTCGAAATTGAGCATACGTTTTCGCTGCATCGCTTCATCTTTTTTCCGCGTCCTGAATCTGCTGAGTCGTATTAGCAAAGGACGTACCACTGTCTTTGAATCCACGGAAAGAGATCAACAACCAATTCAATTTAATGAAATTTTTTTTATCCTTATGAAAACGTTCGGAAAGAATGCAGGAGAAACATTGATGGCAGGATAAACATTATTGTTATTTATTTTAAAAATTGGTACATTTTTGTTATTTCAAGGGCCGAAAAAGCCGCAGGGACGACCGATCTTCAGCGCCCGACGCTTGGCATGACATTTACCGACCTCAGCGAAGATATATATGAAAGAATTTCCGAGGAAAGATCGAAGCGGAAGACGTGAAAGCCGGGTACGGTCACCCGGCTCGTGGAACTACAATCAGGGAGGGGGCTAAGAGGGTTATCCGCGCCACTCGGTATCGTCGACGGTGGTTTTGAAGTCGACCTCGACCACCTCGGGCAGCTCCTTGTCCTTTGTGGCCAGAAGGTCTGCCGGGGACGGCTCACCCACGAAAATCAAGCGGTTGCGCGGACATTTTTCGCAGGCCTCCATCACCTCGAGGGTGCATTCCGCATCCCAGTGTTCGTAATCGATGGTCGGCAGGTTGTTTTCCATCTTGAAGAGCTGTGATTTCTTGGCGCACGCCTTGCACCCGATGCACCCCACATCACAGACGGCCATGACCTCCTTGCCCGCGTCTTTGTTCGAGCAGCCGACGGCAAGGATCCGGGATTTTTTGAACGGCGTGATGGTGATGATATTTCTCGGGCACACGTTTCCGCAGGCGCCGCACCCGATGCATTTATCGTAGTCGACGGTGGCGAGCCCGTCGATGACATGGATCGCGTCGTATTTGCAGGCCCGGGTGCAGTCTCCGAATCCGAGGCATCCGTACGTGCAGCTCTGAACACCGGCCACCATGTTGGCGGCCTGGCAGGTCATCTCCCCCACATAGAACGTCCGCCCCTTGCGGTCGCCATAATGGGCGCCGCAATGGACGATCGGTCTTTGCGGGCAGCTCTCCCCCACCTCGATCCCCATGATGGCGGCCACGTTGGCGGCACATCCCGCGCCGCCCACCGGGCATTTGTCGACCGCGACGCCGTTGATCACGACCTCCTCGGCGTAATCGCCGCATCCCACAAATCCGCAGCCGCCGCAGTTGGCGCCCGGCAGGATTTCAATGATGGCCTCGATCCGTGGATCGACCTTGACGAAGAAGGCCTTGTTGGCCCATCCCAGAATATAGCTGATAACGACCGCCATGGTGAACAGTGTCGTGGCGGAAAGTCCAATGGTTACCCAGTTCATAACACCCTCTCACATGTGTGAATTTTATGGATCGACTGCTGTGTGGGACCCTACTGGTTCCCATGCAGGTTTTCTGCATCCGGCGTGATCTGAATATCTGCCGCCGCGGTTGCGGGGCGCGGCATCATCGCCTTTCTCAGCCCGGAATCCACGCCGGTGAATCCCATGAAGCCCATGGCCAGGATGCCGGCCACGATCAGGGTGATCGCGGCACCCCGGAATGGCTTGGGGACGTCGCAGAGGTCCAGCTCCTCGCGGATTCCCGCCATGATGACGATCGCGATGGTGAAGCCGATGCCGCCGCCCACGGCAAGGGTCAGGCTCCGGCCCAAATCCCAGGCATCGGCGGGGTTGTCGACGCCGACGATCTTGCTCATGATGATGAGGCAGGCGAACAGGATCGCGCAGTTGGTCGTGATGAGGGGGAGATAGACCCCCAGCGCTTTGTAGAGCGGCGGAAAAAACTTCCGCACATACATCTCGACGAACTGCACCGATGAGGCGATGGCGAAGATATAGACGATGTAGCTCAAAATGGTCAGATCGATGCCGGCGGCGGCCTCGGCGGACATGAACCGGCCGGCGACCCACTGGGTGAGCGGCGCCCCGGGCATGAGGACGAAGGTCGTGATGGTCCAGCTGATCAAGGCCGCGATGGCGATGACGAAGACGACCGCGCACCCCATGCCGAAGGCCGTGCTGATTTTACGGGAAACGCCGACGAACGGGCAGATCCCCACGAAATAATAGAGTACAAAATTGTTGATCAGCGCGGCGACGACGCCGATCAGAAATATATCGATGATATAGCTGAGCATGATATGTTACCCCCTCTTGGCCGTTGCGGGCCGCCGGTCGCTGTACCAGTTGACGAGACCCAGAAGCAGTCCGAAGGTGAGAAAAGCGCCCGGCGGCAAGACCATGATGACCCAGTCCGTCCATGCGGTGGGAAGCAGGCGGAACCCGAAGAGCATCCCCGTTCCCAGAATCTCCCGGACGGTCGCCACGCTGGAAAGGGCCAGGCCGTATCCAAGGCCCTGGCCTACGGCATCCGCACCGGCGACAAAAACGCTCTGCTTGGACGCGCAGACCTCACACCGGCAGATGATGATGCAGTTGACGATGATCAGCGGGATGTACGGCCCCAAAACCTTGCTCATCTGGTACATGTAGGCGGCCAGAAATCGATCCGCAACGGTAACGAAGGTGGCGATCGTGAGCGTGAAAATAACGATCCGAAGATAGGGCTTCAGCAGATTGCGGATCAAGCTCGTCATGACATTGGCGCAGACCAGAACAAACAATACCGCGCCGGCCATCGTTATGGCGGCCTTTAAGCTGTTGGTCACCGCAAGTGTGGGGCATAAGCCCAGAAGCTGGCGATAAACCGGGTTTTCCGGCAGTATCCCCTGAATGAAACGCTCGGTTGCTGTGGGTTGATCGGCCATGTTCTATTTCCCCTCCGATCCCTTGGCGGTCAGCGGCCCCTTCAGGTCCGCCAATGCCGTGTTGATGATGTCGGTGACGCTTCTGGACGAGATGGTGGCACCGGTGATCGCATTGATCGCATTCGGTGCGGCGGCCTTGCCGCCCTTGACAACGGTCATGGGCTCTGCCGTCTCCTTGCCGATGAACTGGCCCCGCCAATCTTCCGCGGAGATCTTGTTGCCCAGCCCCGGCGTTTCCTTCTGCTCCAGAATGAAGACCCCGGTAATTTTCTCGACGTTCGGGTCGAGCCCCAGAAGCAGTTCGATCTTATCGCCATATCCCTGACCGTTGGCCTTGACGACCCAGCCCAGCCGTTCGTTTCCCTTACGGGCCTCGAAGACGTTATATGTTCTCTGTTTTCCGTGTTTTTCCACGACGACGTTATCGGAGATGGCCTCCAGAGCGTTCTTCTGTCCCGCCATTTGAGAAGCGGCGTCTTTTCCCAGCACCAGCTCCGGGACCTTTTCGCGGGTTTCGTTGATCTTGTTGGTCTCGATCTTGGGCCCCAGCGTCATCTGCACCCCGGCAAGCGCGGAACCAAAACAGAGGGCCAGAAAGAGCACCAGCCATGCCTGTATGATATTGTTGTTCTTCAACCGCTCGATCGTGCTGAACGGCATCGGTTCCATGGGTTCAATCGGTTTCATAATCTCCAATCCTATTTTGCGCCTAAGGGTCTGGGAATGGTCCAGCGGTTGATGAGGGGAGTCACGCCGTTCATGAGCAGCACGGCGAACATGACGCCCTCGGGATAGCCGCTGAAGATTCTGAGCAGCATAATGAAGGCACCGACGCCGATGCCGAAGATGAGCTTGCCTCTGGGGGTGATTGGACTGGTGACCGGATCGGTCGCGATAAAGAAGGCGCCAAACAGGAGCGAGCCGCCGAGAAGGTGATGGAGAACCGTCCATTGCGATTCGGGCTGGAGCAGATTGGCGATGCCGCCGAACACCGCGACGGCACCGATGACGCCCGCCGGGATCTCCCACGAGGCTGTCCGCCGGATGCATAGATACATTCCTCCGATGAGGCATGCCACGGCGCTGGTCTCGCCCAGAGAGCCGTTGGTCAGACCCCAGAAGAGAGAGGACAGCGGGGCGACAATCCCGCCCTGCTTGAAAGCGTCCATCGGCGTCGCCTGGGTGATGGCATCGACGGCGCTGCCGGCGTCCTGATATCCGGACGCCCCCAGAAACGTTGCAAACGAGATCATGACAAAGGCCCGGCCGACCATGGCCGGGTTGAAAATATTCATGCCGACCCCGCCGAAGATGATCTTGCCGATGCCGATCGCGACAATCGAGGCGATCACGCCGACATACCATGGAGCCGTGCCGGGAAGGGACAACGCCAGGATCACGCCGGTGACGGCCGCAGAAAAATCCCACAGTGTGAGGGTTTTCCCGCGCATGCGGGTAAACGCGGCTTCGGCCAGCAGACAGGCCGCGACACAAATGACCAGCTGCCTTACGGCATACATCTGAAAAACGTAGACCGCCATGCCGACCACCGGGGTCAGGGCAATCAGCACATCGCGCATCATCTGCCGGGTTGACGTGGACGTACTGGACAGGTGGGGAGAGGGCGCGACGTGGATCACCGGAGCAATCTCTTCCGCAGCCGTCAGAGCTTGTGCTTTATCTTTCGCCATAGAAAATTACCTTTGAGGAAGATCTGTTGTGATTCCCTGTAAAATATTAAATCAACCATCCCTATTTTCCGGCCCTATTTTTTGCCGGCGCCGATGACGACGGCCTTGCCGGTTCTCACCAGCTGCACGAGAGGAATCTGGGCCGGACAGATATAAGCGCACGATCCGCATTCGAAGCAGGCCATGATATTGTACATCTGGGCCAGTTCGATGTCTTTCCGGCGGGAAGCCAGCGCCAGCTTGCTGGGCACCAGGTTCATCGGACAGGCATCCACGCACCGGCCGCACCGCACGCAGTTGGTTTCAGCATCCCGCTTCAAATCCGCATGGGTGAGCACGGTGATGCCGCTGGTGCCCTTGGTGACGGGGGTGGCCATGTCGGAGAAGGCAAATCCCATCATGGGGCCGCCGGCGACAATCCGGGCCGCGTCTGCGGTGAGCCCGCCGCAGTAATCGATGAGTTCACCCATGCTGATGCCCACCGGGACCAGCAGGTTTTTCGGATGCCGGATCCCGGCGCCGGTCACGGAAATCACCCGGTGGGTCAGGGGTTTCCCCCGCAGCACCGCGCGGGCCACGACGGCAGCGGTAGAGATGTTGCTCACCGCGACGCCCACATCGAGAGGAAGGCCTCCCAGGGGCACCTTGCGGCCGGTTGCCGCCAGAATGAGCTGCTTTTCGCTGCCCTGCGGATATTTGGTTTTGAAGACCACAATTTTAATGCGGGTTCCGGCGGCGGCCTTCCGCAGCACCTCGATCGCTTTCGGTTTGTTGTCCTCGATGCCGATGATGATATGTTCGGCATGGGTGACCTGACCCAGCAGCAGCGCCCCGGTGATGATCGGTTCGGGAACCTCGACCATCATCCGGTAATCGGAGGTCAGATAGGGCTCGCACTCGCAGCCGTTGATCATCACCGTATCGATGGGCTTTTCATCGTTTCGGACATACTTGACATGGGTCGGGAATGTCGCGCCGCCCAGGCCGACGACACCAGCGTTCTGAATGGCATCGACGATCTCTTTGTCGGTATATCCGTCGAGCCCTTCCCGGGGCCATTCCCCGCCGAAAATTTCGTCCCACAGCGCACGGCCGCCCAGTTGCTCGCCTTCGGCCTTGATCGGCAGCGCCGGCACATGGCGACCGTTGGGCAATGTGGTCGTACCGGCCTTCATCACCTTGCCGGCAATGGGGGAATGGATCGGTGCCGACACGAAGGCGCCGGCGTCGGCGATCTTGTCGCCGAAGGCCACGGTCGCTTTGGCCGTGACCGCCGGCTTACTCGGCGCCCCCACATTCTGCAGCAGGGGAATCATGACCCTTTCCGGCGGCGGCATGACCTCGATGGCCGCATTTTCCGCGAAAGACTTTCGCTCGGGAGGATGCACGCCGTGCGGGAATGTGCCGCCGCTCCCAAAAAACTTGAAATTGAACCCCATGACGACTCCTTAAAAAAATTTGCCAAAAGCATATGCCTTTGGCCTCAATCATTTTCGCAATATGATTTTATAGATGAATTCCACAATGGATTCTGTTCTTTTTTAGCAAGTTGGGATATACAAAAACAGTATTGATGTCAAGCGAGAAATTTTCAGATAAATCTCATAAATTAATTGAATTCAATTCAAAAAAAACTTCCGGCAGCGGAAAGGAAACAAGCCATTGCAATCTATTCCTTCCTTGAACCCACCGAGGACGGTCCTTCTCTTCTTGAAAGCCCCGGAAAAAGATCAGGTCAAAACCCGGCTTGCCGCCAATTTGGGAAACCGCACCGCGAGGGATCTCTACATGAGCTTCGTTCAGGACATCCTCGCCATGCTGTCGACATGCAATCAGCCGACGATCATATGCTTTCATCCCCCCCGCGCCGAAGCTGCCGTTCGCCGGTGGCTGGGCCAAGATCATTCGTACTGGCCCCAGAGCGGCGAAAATCTGGGGGAACGAATGGCTCGGGCTTTTACGAAGGCTTTCTCGGAAAAATATGAGCAGGCGGTGCTGATCGGAACGGATATCCCGGACCTGCCCGCATCGGTCATCCGGGAAGCGTTTGACGCACTTGAGCGGTGTCCTGCCGTCATCGGCCCGGCCGTCGACGGGGGATATTATCTCATCGGGTTCACCCGATCGGGATTTTTCCGGGAAATTTTCCAAGACATCCCCTGGAGCACACCGGCGGTCGTCGGCAGGACGGCGGCGGCATTGAGACGTCGGAAAATCGCCTGCCACATTCTGCCGCAATGGCGGGATATCGATGAATGGGAAGATCTCCGGCAACTCGCATCCCGCGGGGATGCGCTTCGCTTCCAAGCCCCCGCCACGCATGCGTTTCTCCATTCACGCGGGCTTCTCTCCAAGATCGTTCGAGTCTCCGGTGCGGTGGATGGATAAATCTACCCTCTTTCCTGTATTTGCCTAACCGCCCCGGATGTGTTAAGAATCTATCCGCTTCCGCTATCGCGGGAAACGGTCTGTTTTTCAATGCCGATTACCAGTCACGCACGCTTGGCGCAAGGCACACCCGGTGCCTCTTGCGTCAGGATGAAGCAACTCGAAAGGAACCCAGCCATGGCGAACGACAAAGAGGTGAATGCCGCCGAATCAGATGATAAAAACGTTCAGGTATACTCGCTCAGCACCTGCAGCCACTGCAAATTGACCAAGCAGCTTCTGGCCGAGTGCACGGTGAAGTATAATTTCGTGGATGTCGATCTGCTCGAAGGCGACGAGCGGAAGGCGATTATCGAGGATGTCAAGAAATTCAACCCGCGGTGCTCGTTTCCGACGATCATCATCGGCAACAAGGTGATCGTGGGCCACAAGGAAAAGGAAATCAAGGAGGCTCTGGGAATGTGATGGACGCTCTAAAGCTATATGAACAGCTGAAAAAGATCCAGGAGGCCAGGGGCTATTATTTCAACAAAGACCGGACGCTGACGATGGAGCTTCTTGAAGCGCTCATCGCAAACAAAGAGCGTTACGGTTATATGGCCTGCCCCTGCCGGCTGGCGTCCGGCGACCGTGAAAACGACAAGGACATCATCTGCCCCTGCGTTTATCGTGCCCCGGACGTGGCGGAGTTCGGCAGCTGCTACTGCAGCCTCTATGTCTCAAAGGAGTGGAACGAAGAAAAGATTCCCCACGACTACGTTCCCGAACGCAGGCCTCCTGAAAAAATCGTTTTCTAGCGTTTTAAGATTCCACCCGGCTCATGCGGGCCAGAGACAGCATCAGCGCCTGGGTTCCCAGGCGCCCGCCGCCTTCCGCCATCACCATGTGATAGAGCTGTTCGACCAGGGCAAGCCCCGGAAGGGCGAGATGCATCCGCCGGGCCTCATCCAGGGCGATGCCCATATCCTTGACAAAATGCTCGACAAAAAAACCCGTGTCGAACTCGTTGCGCAACATCCTCGGCGCCAGATTGTCCAGAGCCCAGCACGCCGCCGCACCGCCTGAAATACCCGCCAGCATCGTCTCCAGGTCCAGTCCGGCCCTGCGGCCGTAGAGAAGGGATTCGCACATGCCGATCATGGTGCCGGCAATCATGATCTGATTGCACATCTTGGCATGCTGCCCCGCGCCGGCACCCCCTTGATAAACGATCGTTTGCCCCATCATGTCAAACAGCGGCGCGACCGCCTCGAATATGTCACGCGATCCGCCGACCATAATGGAAAGGCGGGCCTCCCTCGCCCCGACATCTCCGCCCGATACCGGTGCATCGAGCGCATGGGCGTCTTTGGCCGCCGCCGCCCGGAAAATCTCTTCGGCGAGGCTGGGGCGCGTCGTGGTCATGTCCACCAGGATTTTGCCGGCCGTGGGTGCCGCAAGGATGCCCGCTTCTCCGAAATAGACCGATGTGACATCCTCCGGAGTCCCGACCATGCTGAAGATAACATCGGAAGCGGCCGCCACCGCCGCGGGAGTCTCCGCCCAGTCAGCGCCCTCGGCGACAAGAGGCGCCGTTTTTTCCCGGGTGCGGCTGTATACCGAGGCCGCGAATCCCCGGTCCATGATATGTTTGCACATCCACCGGCCCATCACGCCGGTCCCGATCCATCCGATTCGGGTTTTACCCGCTTCGATGCGATGCATGGTTCATCCTTTCCACGTTCAAATCTTTGTTCTTGACAAATGACCTGCAATTTATATCCTGTCAGGATTTATCGTCGGCAGGCAGCTGAAGAATTTTGCAGGATATGCCGCTAAGGACCTGAGACGAAATAAAGTGGACAAGGATTGCGTCGGATGTTGGGTCGTCTTCAAGGCGCGTCAACGGTCGCATACTTTACGTATGTGGCCTTTGGCGCAACGCGGAAGACGGGTCAAAAGACAAGCAGGATTGTTCAGTTTATTTTGTCTCGGGTCCTTAATAGCGGCAATGATTTTTTTCTGTAGAAAGGCCTTGCCATGTCCTTTTTTTCCGGCGACCGCCTCCGGATATTTCTGCCTTTTGCGCTGGGCTATTTTCTCTCCTATCTCTTTCGGGTCATCAATGCCGTCCTGGCGCCCGGCCTTTCCGCCGATATGGGGTTGGGGCCGGCACAGGTAGGGATGCTCACCGCGGTCTATTTCATCACCTTCGGCGCGTTTCAATTGCCGCTGGGTATTCTGCTCGATCGTTTCGGCCCCCGGCGGATCGAAGCGGCGCTTCTCATCATCGCGGCCCTGGGAGCCTTCATGTTTGCCCGCGCCGAAACGATGACGGGTCTGGTCATCGGCAGGGGGCTCATCGGTTTCGGGGTGTCGGCGTGCCTGATGGCGGCGTTCAAGGCATTTGCCGTGTGGTTTTCCCGGGAGCAGCTGCCGGGTATCAACGGTCTCCAACTGGCCGCGGGCGGGATGGGTGCCTTGGCCGCCACGGCGCCGGTGGAAGCCGCACTCGCCTTCACCGATTGGCGGGGTGTCTTTACGGTACTGGCGCTGTTGACCACCGTTGTGGCGGCCGTCATCTTCTTCGTGGTGCCCGAGCAGCGGATTCCCCGGGAAAATCTCAGTTCTGCGGAACAACTCCGCGGCCTGAAGACCGTATTTGGCAGCCTCACTTTCTGGCGGATCGCTCCGTGGGCGACGCTGTCCCATGCCACCTTTCTCGCGATTCAGGGATTGTGGGCCGGGCCGTGGCTGCGGCATGTGGCGGGTCTGGACCGGGCTGCGACGGCCGGACTTCTTTTCTGGATGGCCGTGGCCATGGTCGCGGGATTTATTCTCCTGGGGAAGGGGGCCCAACGTCTTCATCGTCTCGGGATTTCCACCCTGACCGTGGCGGCCGCAACAATGGGCGTTTTCATGGGGGTTCTTCTGATGATCGTGCTTTCTTGTTTTGCACAACCTTCGTCGGCGCTGTTTCGACCCGGTGCGCCTGTCCCGTGGATTTTGTTCGGCTTTTTCGGCACCTCGGGAGTGTTGCCCTATGCTGTGTTGACCCAGAGTTTTCCCGCCCATATGGCCGGTCGGGTCAATACGGCTCTCAACCTGTTGGTCTTCATGGCGGCATTTGGGGTGCAGTGGGGCATCGGAGCGGTGATCGAGTGGCGACAGGCGTGCCTGACGTGCATGCAGTGGGGGATGGCCGGGGTGGCGGAAGGTGCCGCCATGACCGGTTATCCGATGGCATTCGGTATCATGTTCGTGTTGCAAATGGCCGCCGTTTTCTGGTTTTTTTATGCCGGCCGTCGCCTGGCGGCAACGGTCGGCTGATTTATGTTGACGATCCCGATCCGCGTTCCTATAGTCACCGATCCGACGGTGGTTCGCCCGGCGGAGCGAATATCCTCTTCAACGCGATCCGGTACAACATTCGCCACAACATAAAAGGGCAGATCTTCATGACGCGTCACGCCAAGGCAAACATCCGGGTGCTTTTCGCCCTCACCCTCGTTCATTTCACGGGGGATTTTTACAGCTCTTTCACCAGTCCGCTCTTTCCGCTGTTCGTGGAGAAGCTGGGATTGTCTCTTACCCAGGTGGGCATGATCGCTGGCATCAACCGCTTTCTCGCCTTTATCGTACAGCCTATGGCGGGATATTATTCAGACCGGTATCAGACACGCCTCTTCATCATGATCGGATTGCTGCTTCCGGTGGTCTTCATCCCGATTTCGGGGCTTGCGACCGGTTTCTGGACGCTTCTTCTGGCCGTCGCCGTGGGTTCCGTCGGCTCGTCGATGTTCCACCCGTCGGTCACCGGCATGGTGCCCCTCTACTCGGGCGGCAATGCCGGATTGTCCATGTCGGTCTTCAACACCGGCGGCACCTTGGCCTTCGGCGTCGGTCCGCTGTTCATCACCTGGTATGCCGCGCAGTACGGGCTGGCGGCGCTGCCCGCCACGATGGCCCTGGGACTTATGGTTTTCGTCTACCTCTATTTTACCGTGCCGCAGCCCGAAAGCGAGGGCATGCGCCATCTCGGTTTTGTAGGCGCCGTCCGCGAGAGTCTTGGGAGCGCCTGGAAAAGCATCGCCCTCATCTGGTGCGTGATGTTTCTAAGGGCCCTGGTCGGCCAGTCGTTCATGACCTTCATGCCGGTGCTCTACGTCCAGAAGGGGTTCTCGGTCGTGTCGGCGGGGGTGATCTTTTCCATCTTTACGGTGGCCGGCACGGCCAGCGGCCTCTTTGCGGGCCATGTGTCGGACCGCATCGGGTTCAAGCCCGTCTTCCTGTTTTCACACGCCGTCATGGCGCCGATTCTTTACCTGTTCCTGAAAATGGAAGGGGGCTGGGTTTATCTGGGCGCGGGCCTTGCCGGCGCCGCCGTGCTGGCATCCCTTCCGATCGGCGTGGTCATGGCCCAGACCCTGGCACCCAAAGGGCGGTCGATGGTGGCGAGCCTGATGATGGGATTCGCCTTCGGGCTGGGCGGGATGCTCTCGCCGGTGGTCGGCAGACTGGCCGATCTCACCTCCATTCAGTCGGTGCTGACCGGCATCGCGCTGATACCTCTTGCGACACTGCCGATCATTGCTTGTTTTCCCACTGTGAAACATTCGTGAAAAACGGCAAAACGCGCTATCGCCGCCGGTCGTGAAGCGATCCCCGGGTCATCGAAAAATAGATACCGCCGGCGCACATGACGGAGAATGCCATGAAGCAGAGGGCGACGGCCTTCAGAAACCGGGGATAGACGGCAGGTGTAATCTGGACATTGCCGATGAAAACGGAGAAGGCGAGGGTGGCCAGGGCCATGCTCAACATCTGGCCGATGAGGCGCATGGTCGCCACCGTGCCCGACGCGATGCCGTAGTTCCGTCGGTCGACGCTTCCCATGATGGCGTTCATGTTGGGTGAGGAGAAGAGGGCGAAACCCAGACCCAGAACGACCAGGCTGACGATGATATAGACGTTGCCGGTGTCGGTCGTGAGAAACGCGAGGGCCGCAAGTCCGGCGGCCGTGAGGGTCATGCCGGCAGAGGCGATGACGGCCGGCTCGATCCGGTCCGACAGCCTGCCGGCCACCGGGGAGAAGAGGGCCATGACGGCCGGCTGGCATATGAGGAGCGTACCCGCGCCTTCAGGCGACATTCCTTTGATATACTGAAGATAGAGGCTCAGCAGGAACGCCACGGCAAAGGTGGCCGCATAGTTGATCAACGCGGCGATGCCCGAGTAGGTGAACGTTCGGTTCCGACCGAACAGCCGGATTTCGAAAACGGGAAACGCCGTTCGCAGCTCGTGGCGAACAAAAAGGCCCATGCCGGCGATGCCTGCGGCCACAAGACCCATCCCCAGGGGCGTGGAAAAGATCGACAGCCCGTACATCAGGCATGTCAGGGCGCCGCCGTAAAGAAGGCTGCCTGCCACATCGAGGCGTTCGCCGGCGGCATCGGCCCATTCCTCCCGGATCTTCAGTGCCGCCAGAAGAAGGGCGGCCAGTCCGATGGGGGCGTTGATGAGAAAGATGCTCCGCCAGCCGAACGCCCCCGTCAGAATGCCGCCGACAAACGGTCCCGCCGACAGGCCGATATAGACGCAAGCGACGGTGATGCCGATGGCCTTGCCCCGCTCGCTGGGCGGGAAAACGGCCGAGATGATGGCGATGCCGGTCGTCATGGTCATCGCCGCGCCCAGTCCCTGGAATATTCTGAGCAGAATGATCCAGAAGACTGACGGCACAACGGCCGTCGCCGTCGTCGCGGCGGTGAAGACAATAATCCCGGCGAGGAAAATTTTCCGTCGGCCGTAGATGTCCGCGATTTTTCCGATCGGCACCAGGGCCACGCCGGTGGCCAGGAGATAGGCGTTGGCCAGCCAGCCGAGCAACACCGCGTCCACCGCAAATTCCGCCTGAATGGCCGGCAGCGCGATGTTGACCGCCGATATCATGAACGGCGACATGAAGGTCGTGAGGGCGGCGACAACAAGGACCGCTCTTTTGGATGTTCTGGTGGACGCTCTATTCATGTGTCTGCTTTCGAAAGGAGAACGGTCTTCAGTTCACGTCGGCCGGATCGTCTTCGGGGATGGCCAAAACCGCGTGGGGATCCAGGATGCCGTGGGCGACGCCCAGCCGTCGGATCAGGTTCATGAAGAATTTGGGCAGCGGGATGTCCCGTTCGATGAGCAGAATTCCCAGCGCGTTCGCCTTGGAGAGGATGGACTCGCTGTTGATGCCTTCTCGGCTGTCGCAGAGAAATTGAATACGAAACGCGTCGGTCAAAGGGATCCGCAATTCATTGAACTGTAGGGCGAGGTTGTCGAGCTCGGCCGTGATCAGGGACTGGTTTTCCTTCTTGAAACCGGCAATGGCCGCATCCAGGTTTTCGATGCCGAAAAGCTCGTTCAGAACGGCGCCGGAAAGACGGCTGATGAACCGCGCGTCTTTGTCCGGAAATTTGGCGGCGAGATAGGGTTTGAGCTCCTTGAACAGGATCATCTTTACGATATCCACTCCTTCCCGCAGAACGGGTATAAGCCTGCTTTGGATCTGCGTTTCTCTCAAATCCTTTACCTTGTCCATACCATCACTCCAAGAGTTTTTTGTATTCATCATGACGATCACCGCAAGAACTTTACGGCAAGGTTACGCAGCAGGTTCAGGTTGCGGGGGATGCCTTGCAGATCGCCCCCAGCACCTCCCGGAATCGAGCTAAAATGTATGCTCGTTGACGTGGATACCGCGTTTGGCCAGCTCCTTCATGAACGAAAGATAGGGAATATCCAACGCCGGATTGAGGACTCCCGTCCGGTTGATCTCCCCGCGCGCGATCATCTGGGCGGCGATGCTGGCGGGGCAGCCCACGCCGATGTTCATTCCCAGGAGTCCGGTGTCGAGATCCCGTTCGATGACGAGATCCATTGCCGTCGATTTCGGCTGTCCGTCCTTGACGCCCTCAAACACGTTCGACATGGCCACAATGTCTTTCTCGTCGGAGCGATACTGCAGCCGGGGTTCCAGCAGCTCCGCCAGAAACCGATGGGGAGTGATGCCGCCGAGCCGCGACAGGGGTTCGTCGGACAGGAATCCGAGCGCCTTGAGCGGCCGCCAGAATTCGGACCACCCCGGCCAGCGCAGGGAGTACCTTCCGGCTTCGCGGACCGTAGGGGTGATTCCAAGAAGGTCGGTATAAAACAAGGCGTTGCCGTTCGGTACGGCCTCGAGTTCTCCCAAGCCCGGGAAATCGAGACGGCCGACAAATTCGGGGTCGTGCTGCCTCTCGGCGGGAATGTCCAGGCGTCTTCCGTCGCGGATGAACACGGAATTTCGTTTCTGGGATCGAAGCACCATGTCCCAGTTCCAACTGATCTTGTAGTTCAGGGGATTGTCGCACGCCTTCTTTTCCGGAAATCCTCCGCAGTACGAATTGAAGACATGGACTTCGTCGAATTCGGTGACGGCATGGCCGCACAGCACCAGATCGATGCCCGGGTCGAGGCCGCATTCCGGCATGAGGGCGACGCCTGCGGCCTCGGCCTTTTCATGCAGCGGCCTTACCGGATACCCGTAATTGGTGCTGACGAGCGGCACCCGTGTTTCGAGTGCGGCCTCGAACGCGTTCATCATGAACGGCAGCGGCAGAAGGTCGATGGCGGCGTCCACCCCGCGTTCGAGAACATCGCAAATCCCGGCGACCGAAGCGGCGTCCATCCGGACCGCTTTCACCTTTTTCGGGTTCATCTCCCGGCTGATCGGTTCCCAGCCGGACAGGTCAACATCCGCGCAGATCACCCGTTCAACTCCCTCGCTTCCGGCGAGATCCCTGATGGCCGCTTTGCCCTGCAGTCCCATCCCGCCCAGTACAGCTATCCGCATCTTCACATCCTTTCTTGAAATCCGCAGGCGTGCCGTTGCATGGCGCCGTCCGCGCCGTTCAGATATCCTAGATCTCCGCACATTGTTCTGACGCCATATCGGCGATGGATGTGCGGGTAAAACTGAAAGAATATAAAACACAAATCGATGAAAGGGTCCAATAGAAAGATCGACGTGCAACCTTCAACACCGCTTTCCGGAAACAGCGGGAATATAAGAATTGGCGGACCGGATTTCTGTTGACTTTCAACGCGTTTCGACGGAAATTATCAAAATTTGATGATTTTCTGCCGATGGATGACGGACGGAAGCGATGTTGCCGTCGCTTTGCCGCATGTTCAGAGGAATACGATACGATTGAAGCATGGCAGTCAAATTCCGATGAAGGCCCTGATCGGCCTGTGTATCGCGATGTTCGCGGGGATCATCGTTGTTGGGCTCAATCCCCGCCATTCCTTTTTTTTGAACAAGGTGAGCCGGATTCCCGGCGCTGCGGGCATCCGATTCCAGAAATACGGAATCGCGTACACAATACCTTTTGATCCGATCGATTTAATGAATTCGATCGATGCGGCGGAGTCAATCGATCGGGTCGATCCGGCGCTCGGACGAAAAAAATTCGAACCGGAGGAATTCTCATTCGAGATCGCATTCAGGTCCAATCCCGGGCGAAAAAACGGGTCGGGCTTCATCGGCATGTTCCATGACGGGGACGATCGTACCCAGATGTTGATCAGGCAGTGGCGTACCTTTATCATCGTCATGAACGGCGATGATTACGAATATCGGAGAAAAGATCCGAGAATCTCGACGGACTTCAAAAAGTTATCCCAAAAGACGGTTGTCGCCGTCGTGACATCGGGCAACGGGGGCACCCGCCTCTATTTGAACGGCCGGTTCATCCTGGAAAGAAAAAACCTGAGATTAACCCTCCCGGGCGGTGAACGACGCTCGAGGCTCGTGTTGGGAAACTCTGTCTACGGCAATCAATCTTGGGAGGGGGATATTTTCGGTTTCGCATTGTATCCCTATGTGATGGAGGCATCCGATGTCTCTCGACATTACGGCCGATGGCTTGCCGATCACGATTTTTCGTTTGCGATGGATCAGAAACCGAGCCTGCTCTACTTGTTTGACAAAACAGACGGTCGCCGGGTGATCGACAAATCCGGGCGGGGGCATCATCTTGAAATCCCGCCGCGGGCGATGGTGCTCAAACGTCAGGTGTTGACTTTTTCCATCGGCGAATTCAGTTGGAAACCCGACTTTGTCGAGGATTTCGTCATCAATTTCGTTGGATTCATGCCGTTGGGATTGATTCTTGCGATGATCCTCCGCCGGCTTTACGGCCCATACGGAAATCACCCGCTGCTCATCGCCGTCATGACGGGGTTTATCGTGAGCTTGACCATCGAAATCGCTCAATCATGGATTCCATCCAGAAATTCCAGTCTTCTGGACCTCGTCCTCAATACCGCGGGAACCGGATCGGGGGCATGCCTTCGCGGGATGCTCTGCCGACGCCTGCCGTATGCGTTCCGTATCCATTTCGGCGGAGGCGAATAAGGGAAGTGATACGCCGCCGCCTATTTGTCCTGTGGTCGCGGCGCCTTTTTGGAGCCATGGGATCTTCCGACTTACCCACGAACAAGGAGATTGTACCATGCTGATCGACAAAACGGAAATCGAGGATTTTGAAGAGATCATCAAGGATGCCGGGCTGAGACTGGATGATTTCGACCTCCGCGAACAAAAAATCCACAGGCCGGCACCTGAACGGGAGTCGGATGCCGGCCAGGTGGTCGTGCGTTGCCGAAAAAGCGGATTGGAGCGCGTGTATAACGCCCTGCACTGGGTGGTCGATTTCGCCGACGACCTGCGCGACGGCGTTTTCGATTGAGACCGAAAAATCGGCTTATGGCAAACGGTAAGAGAGCTCTATCCTGAATCACACCAATCAAAAGGAGGAAGCATGAAAGAGTGCATGACAAATGGACCGCTACGAAATTTTTTATGTCTTGTTTTGTTCGGATTGGTTCTATCGACTCTTGCGGGGTGTATGACCGTCAGTGATAATCAGACGATCGTAGCGAGCACAAATTCTAAAAACACCTTCGGCAGGAAAAAGATCGCAGTGCTACCGGTAAAAGCCCAGACGTCTCTCGCACCCGATTCCGTCATGTCTCTCAGACGCGAAATAAACAAACAGCTTGGCCAGACGTTGCAGAACAAGGTTCCGTCGGCGAATGTCAAGGATCTTGCCACCGTCATCGATCAGCTCAATCAGAAAAACCAACTGCCTGTTTTTGAACAACTTCTTTCAACGTATGAGAACACGGGCGTGATTGACAAGAAGAAAACCAGCGAACTGGGGCGAGCCCTAAACAGCGATTACCTTCTCTTGTCGCGTCTGAAGGCCGAAAAAATGGATATCATCATATCGAGGGGGATGGGGGCATCGCTCGAACTCATGATTATTAACGCTGTTTCAGGCGAAATCGCTTGGGGAGGAACCGGAGAGTGGAAAAGGGGCGGCATCTTTGGTGCGGGTAAAGCCCCGCCGGAAGAGGCGGCTGAACAATTGGTAACGCTAGCTTTTGCCGGTTTGGAATAATTGAAGTGGTCCGGTCGGCTGCGAATGATCCGTAATTGCCTCATCCGGCGAAATTTCTTGAATGACTTTTCGCCGGGATGTTAACCACGAACGCAAGGGAACTCTAAATGAAAAAAATATTCACTTTTACAGTGTGTGCCTGCTGTCTTGCGTTGTTTGTTCAGTGCACCGCGCCAACGAAAACCGCCAGGGACAACGGTGCTGCCGTTTCAAAACAGGCCATGAAGAAACCCAGTCCGGAGGAAGCCTTGCAGATCCTCAAAGACGGCAATGAGCGCTTCTATTCCGGGAAGGCGGTCTATCCCCACACGGATGCCGCCCGCCTCTATTTGGCCGGAACGGAAAATCAGAAGGAACATGCTTTTGCGACGGTGATCGCCTGTTCCGACTCCCGGGTGCCGGTCGAACTTCTTTTTGATGCGGGAGTCATGAATCTCTTTGTCGTCCGCGTCGCGGGCAACGTCTGTGACACGGACGAGATCGGGTCCATCGAATACGGTCTGGCCCATGTCCATACGCCTGTTTTCGTGATGCTGGGCCACACCCAGTGCGGGGCGGTCACGGCCGTCACCCATGCGGTACAGGGCGAGGGGCATCCTCTCGAACGCAATATCCCGCCGCTGGTCGACAATATCGTTCCGGCGGTTCAACGGGCCCTGGAACGCCACCCAGACGCTCACGGTGACGAGATCATCGACTATGCCATCGAAGAGAACGTATGGCAGGGAATCAATGATCTTTTCATGAAGAGTCCATCGACCCGGAACCTCGTTCGGGAGGGCAAGGTGAAGGTCGTCGGCGCGATCTATGACGTGGGAACCGGAAAGGTCGCGTGGCTCCCCACGGACAAGGTGGATGCGATTCTGGACCGGGTGGAAGCCTCTCCGGACAAGGAAACCGAGCCGTTTGCCGCGCCTTGAGGGCACAATGACGGCGTACGGTTTTTCAGATGGCCGTTACAACCAATCGAAACGGCACATAAATCCGTACAAATTTTTCAGATATGCCAAGAAGCACCACTAAAAAAAGGGTTCCGGCATATCGCCTGAACCCTTGAAAATGGCGGAGAGAGAGGGATTCGAACCCTCGGTGCAGCTTTAAACCGCACACTCGCTTAGCAGGCGAGCGCCTTCAGCCGACTCGGCCATCTCTCCGTTATGGTTTTGCAATTGAATTGCGTGGTGGCGGAGGGAGTAGGATTCGAACCCACGGAGCTTTGACACTCAACGGTTTTCAAGACCGCCGCCTTCAACCACTCGGCCATCCCTCCATTTGATCTCCCTTGTGGAGCAAATTTTATTAACACCTTATCTTTTTTGGGTCAATCATTTTTTCAGCCGCGCATCCATCCGGATCATTCCTCCGGACGGCGTCGGCGCGTGTCAACCGGCTACCGATATGAATCGATAGGTGAATCGATACGATCTTGCAGGTTGACACACGAGGCATTTTGTGGTTTCCAAGCCATTCATTCCCAATCACATATATCCGGATCGTCTTGTGACGGTTTGGTGATTACCCATTCATATGAATGCTGAATCGTGAATCTTAAAACGCACCGCTCGTTTGCAAGGTGGTTATCGTCTAAAAGGTCAATCCGTGAAGGAGAAAGAAGCCGATGAAACAGAAATATGTCATTATCAAGGACGATGAAAAGAATACGCTCGTCCTTCAGGAGCATGCCGAACTGGACAAGGAGCTGCTGTCCCAGCTCTGCGAAGAGACCTATGCCGGCGACATGGTCCTGGCGGCCGTCGGGCAGGGCAGAGACGCGCTCATATCCCAGCTGAGGACCCGAAACATGTACCCTCCGTCCATCTACATGGATAAAATCGCCGATCAGGTCATGGCGATGTACGGCGAGGAGGGGGGCTCTTCCGCGGAGGTGCTCTTCGACGATATCGCTCTGATCATCAAGGACCGGGAAGCGGCCGAAGCCCTTGCGCTGGATGATGAAGCGGCGGATCTCGACGATCTTCTGGACGACGACGACACCTTGGACGATGAATTCGGGGACGATGATGCACTCGGCATCAACGGTAACGCCAGCCTCAAGATCGCCGATGATGATTCCCTCGATGTCGATGACGATGCCTGACGTCGCCGGACGCAGCCGTTGATCCGTCCGCCGGGCGTTTTGCCGTGAGCGCCCGGCCGGAAACCATGCCCAAGCCGGACGCCCCGACATGGGGCGTCATCTATATCAGGGCTTGACGACCACCAGCGGTTTGAGCCGTTCCGGGAGGCGGTCCGCCATCGCCTGATCAGGGACCCTGGCCGGAATAAACGGCGGCTGACCCATTTCCTTCAGCATCTTCAGGCCTTTTTCCGGTGAGAGAAGATATTCCATAAACAGGACGGCGCCAAGAGTAAGGACCCAATTCTCAGTGGAGAATCTGGCTGAGAAACAATTGGGTGCGCTCGTGCCGGGGATTGCTGAAAAAAGCCTCGGGTTCGTTTTCCTCGACGATCTGCCCTTCGTCCATAAAAAGGACGCGGTGGGCGACGCTTCTGGCAAATCCCATCTCGTGGGTGACGACGATCATCGTCATGCCTTCCCGGGCGAGGCTGATCATGACATCCAGAACCTCCTTGACCATTTCGGGGTCGAGCGCCGAGGTGGGCTCGTCGAACAGCATCACCTTGGGTTTCATGCAGAGGCTCCGGGCCACCGCCACGCGCTGCTGCTGGCCCCCGGAGAGCTGGCCGGGATATTTCCGGGCCTGCTCGGCGATATGGACCTTTTCGAGATAATACATGGCCGTCTCCTCGGCCTCTTTTTTGGGCACCTTCCGAACCCAGATGGGGCCCAGCGACAGGTTTTCCAGGATGGTGAGATGGGGAAAGAGGTTGAAATGCTGAAAGACCATCCCGACCTCTTCCCGGATTTTTTCGATATTTTTCAAATTATTCGTCAATTCGATGCCGTCGACGACGATTTTACCCCGCTGGTGCTCCTCCAGCCGGTTGATGCATCGGATCATGGTCGATTTTCCCGATCCGGAAGGGCCGCAGATGACAATCCGTTCGGTCGGTTTGACCGCCAGGTTGATATCTTTCAGGACGTGAAACTCGCCGAACCATTTGTGCATCCCCGTGATCTCGATGATCGGCTGGCGGGTTTCCAGGTTGTCGTCTGGTGTCCGGCTGTCGCGGGTGTTGCTGTCGTTTGGGCTCATATAACGCTCTTTTCCGGATGAATGATTCATGGTGTCGGCCTGTCAGGTGGCGAGGTCCCGCTCCAGCTGCCGGCTCCAGTTGGACATGAAAAAACAGCAGATAAAATAGACCACCGCCAGAAAGATATAGGCTTCGGTCGAAAAGCCCATCCATTTAGGATTGGAAAGGGTCGACTGGGTCGTCTTCAGGATATCGTAAAGGGCGATGATGACGACAAGCGACGTGTCTTTGAAGGCCGAAATCAGGATGCTCACCGTCGGCGGGATGACGATCTTGAGCGCCTGCGGCAGGATGACGAGGCGCATCGTCTGGAAATAATTGAGGCCGATCGAATCGGCGGCCTCGAACTGTCCTTTGGGGATGGCCTGAAGACCGCCCCTGACCACCTCGGCGATATAGGCCGCCGTAAACAGGATGATGGCCGCCTGGGCCCGGATGATCTTGTTGATCGTGACCCCCTCGGGCAGAAAGAGGGGGAAGATGACCGCCGACATGAACAGGAGGCTGATGAGCGGCACGCCCCGGATCAGCTCGATATAGACGATGGAGATCGACTTGATGGCCGGCAGGCGCGACTGGCGCCCCAGGGCCAGAATCACCCCGAGCGGATAGGCCGCGGTGAGGCCGAAGATCGATAGGATCAGCGTCAGGGGCATCCCGCCCCACTGGGTGCTCTCGACGGGCCGCAACCCCAGGATACCGCCTCTCATCAAAATTCCCATGACGACCAGGCCGACGAGCCAGCCCCAGGCGAGGGGTCTGCCCCACCACTGCCGGTTGCGGGTGATCAGCAGCATGACGACCAAAAGGACCATGGCCACAAGGGGTCGCCACTGCTGGCTGGGCGGATAGAATCCGAACATGATGAAGCGGATGTTGGCCGGAATGATCGACCAGCAGGCGCCGCCGGAGGCGTGGCACGCCGCGCTCGTCGAATTCCAGTGGCTGTCGACGAACGCCCACCGCACGAACGGCGGCACGAATTTGAAAAGGAGGGCGATGACCAAAAGGGTCAGAACGCTGTTGAACCAAGAGTTGAACAGGTTGGCGCGGATCCATCCGATCACGCCGATGCTCGTCACCGGCGGTTTGACATTGCCGTAGGCCGGGACCGCACTTTGTTGTATGCTCATCGCTCCACCAGTTTGGCTTTCTTGTTGTACCAGTTCATGAACACAGAGGTCGTCAGGCTGAAAAAAAGATAGACGGCCATGATCAGGGCGATGCCCTCGATGGCCTGGCCGGTCTGGTTGATCGTCGTGTTGGCGACCGAAACGAAATCGGGAAAGCCGATCGCCACGGCAAGAGAGCTGTTCTTGGTCAGGTTGAGCATCTGGCTGGTGAGCGGGGGGATGATGACCCGAAGCGCCTGGGGCAGGATCACGAGCTGAAGGACTTTTGCCGGCCGCAGGCCCAAAGACATGGCGGCCTCGGTCTGGCCGTGGCTCACCGACTGGATCCCGGCCCGCACGATCTCGGCCACGAAGGCGGCCGTATACAGCACCAGCCCCAGCAGCAGGGCGGTGAATTCCGGCGAGACATTGATGCCGCCTTCGAAATTGAACCCCCGCATCTCGGGCATGTTCATCTGCACGGGGGCGCCGCCGATAAGCCACGCCGCCGCGGGCAGCGCCACAATGATGAAGGCGGACGTCCGGAACACCGGAAAGATGCGTCCGGTGGCTTCCTGGCGCCTGCGGGCCCACCGCGCAAGCATCCATACGGCGATGCATGCGGCCGCGAAGGCGGCGAGCATCCAGAGGTGGGCCGGATGGGGGGCGGGCACACCCAGCGCCATGCCGCGGTTGCTTAAAAAGACGCCCGCAACCGGGTTCAGGGCCTGCCGCGGCGACGGGAGGACCTCGCGAAAAATGGCATACCAGAAAAAGAGCTGGAGCAGGACGGGAACATCCTGGAGAACCTCCGTATACACCGCTGCCGTCCGGGAGACGAGCCAGTTGGAAGACAGCCGGGCGATGCCGACGAAGGTGCCCAGGATGACGGTCAGGATGATGCCCAAAAAGGCGACCTTGATGGTGTTCAGCACCCCCACGAGAAGCGCGCGGGCGTAAGTGTCGGCGGCGGAGTACGGAATGAGGGATTCGCCGATCTCGAACGAGGCTTCCTTGTCGAAGAAGCCGAAACCGGTGGCGATATTCTGGCGGTCGAGATTCGTCAGGGTGTTGGTAAACAGATAATATCCGACCAGGATGACGACGGCAAGCGCGGCGGCCTGATAAAAAACGGCCAGCTTGTCCGGATCGTTCCAGAAGGAAATCTTCTCCTCGGGATCCTGCGGTGTGGGAAGGTCTTGTATCTGCATGACGGTCTTCTTTGGTATCGGGTATGCGGCGGTTTTCCGGGAAGTGATGCGCTCAGGCCGGCGCCGTCGGCTGCCTGCGTTGCGGCCGCCGGCGGCGCCTTTCCTCGATGACGACGCATAATGTCGCCCATGGTGTTTTCGGGGCGGAGGTGCCTATTTGAACGGAGGTGAATACATGAGCCCGCCATTGGTCCAGAGGGCATTCAGGCCGCGTTCGATCTTGAGCGGGGTGTTGATGCCGACGTTTCTCTCGAAAACCTCGCCGTAATTGCCCACCTGTTTGACGATGTTGTACGCAAATTTTTCATCCACGCCCAAAGCGGCGCCGTTGCCCGGCGTCACGCCCAGGAACCGTTGAACGACGGGGTCGCTGCTCTGCAGCATTTTATCGACGTTGGCCGACGTGATCCCCAGTTCTTCCGCGTTGATCATGGCCAAAACGGTATAGTCGACGATATCCCGCCATTGATCGTCGCCATGCCGCACCGCCGGTGCCAGCGGCTCTTTGGAAATGATCTCGGGCAGGATGATATAATCGGCGGGGTTGGGCGCTACGGCGCGGCTTCCGGCCAGTTGGGAAGCGTCGGAGGTCAGAGCGTCGCAGCGTCCGGAAAAGAAGGTCTTGGCAAGTTCGGCGGTCTGCTCGATGACGACCGGCTTCCAGTTCAGCTTGTTGGAACGGAAGAAATCGGCCGCGTTCTGTTCGGTGGTCGTTCCCGGGAGGACGCAGACCGTCGCCCCGTTCAGCTCCTTGGCGCTTTTGATGCCCAGCTTCTTGGGAACCATGAAGGCCTGGCCGTCATAGTAGTTGACCGTCACGAAATTGAGCCCCAGTTGGGTGTCGCGGGTGAGCGTCCGGGTTGCGTTCCGGCAGAGTACGTCGATTTCACCCGACTGGAGGGCGGTAAAGCGCTGCACGGCGGTCAGCGGCACGAATTTAATCTTGGTGGCGTCCCCGAAAACCGCTGCGGCGATCGCCCTGCCGGTATCGACATCCAGCCCTTTCCAGTTGCCTTTTTCGTCGGGCTGCCCGAAACCGAAGAGGCTGCCGTTGACCCCGACCGCGACGAACCCTTTTTTCCGAACGCCGTCCAGGGTCTCGCCGGCAAAGAGGCATGCCGGCATGATCAGTGATACCGCTACAATCGCTGCCGCCAGTAAAGTCATTCCTTTTTTCATTCGACTGGTCTCCTTCCTTTGTTGACATGTTCAATTTCGTTAAACGGGATTCAAATAATAAATTTCTGTAAGCCTGTCCTTTGGCAATATCATAAATAAAATTGATTTAGCAAGTAAAATAAAATGTTACATTAAGGTGCCGCCGCCGAGGGCAGACGACCGGCAGAAGATCGGTGCCGCTACAGCTCCTCGGGAATAAATGCCGTCACGTCGTCGATCCGTTCGGCGCCGGCAAGGAGCATGACCAAACGGTCGATACCCAGGGCGTTTCCCGCGGCGGCGGGCATATGCCGCAATGCCTCCAGAAACGATTCGGGGGACGGATACCGCAGGAGGCCGCCACTGGCCCGGCGGTCGTCTTCCGCCGTGAACCTGCGCCGCTGCTCGGCGGGATCGGTCAGCTCCGTAAAGGCGTTGCACAGCTCGAGGCCGCAGATATAGAGCTCGAAGCGCTCGGCCGTGGACGGATCGCAGGGCTTGAGCCTGGCCAGGGCGCCGCAGCGGGCGGGATAATCATAGAGAAACACCGGCTTGTCCCATCCGAGCCGGGGTTCGATGGCGCAGCCGATCATTTCGTCGAACCGGCCGCTATCCATGGCCTCGTCCAGGGTGATCGGGGCAAATCGGGTAAAGGCCTCCCGCACGGTCATCCGGTGCCACGGCGCCGACAGGTCGACGGTACGGCCCTCCCGGACGATCCGTCCGCCGTTTTCGACGCCGACGCGGCGGCTGACGTCAAGGATCAGGGCCTCGCACTGCTCCATCATCTCCCGGTAGGTCCAGCCTGCCGCATACCATTCCAGGAGCGTGAATTCGGGCAGGTGCCGGTCTCCCCGCTCCCGGGCCCGGGCACACCGGCAGATCTGGAAAATGCGCGGAAATCCGGCGGCCAGAAGCCGCTTCATGCAGAGTTCCGGCGAGGTCTGGATAAACCAACCGTCGGCGGGAACCGCGTCGATGTGGGCTTCGGGGGCGGGGGCGGGGATCCGGCAGGGCGTTTCGACCTCGAGGAAGTCCTCCCGGATGAAGAACCGGCGGACGGCCTGAAGGATCGCGGCCCTCAGGCGCAGGTTGTCGCGGATGGCGGCCTGGCGGAAAACCATCGCCTTGGCGGACACCTACAGGACCCGCTTCAGGTAGCGGTCCTCGTACCGATCCTGCAGGAGGGCCATGTCGAAGGTGTCCGGCTTTGCCGATTCATACCACTGATACGCCGTTTCCCGGCATTTTTCGCAACCGTTGATGGGGATGTGCACCGCGAGCGCGTGCTTCCTTCCGTCCGAGGCGGTGTCGATCGACCAGCATCCGCCGCAGTCTTCACAGATCCGGAGGGTTTCGTTCTGCTTTTCGAGGATGTTGTCCGTATCGTAGAATATGGTTCGCCGCCGGTGGTCGAAGGCCTTGCCGATCTGGAGTTCCCGCCGGGTTTCATCGCGCCTGGCCCACGCCGCCATGACCTTGTCGCCCAGCCGCCGGATATACTCGGTCACGTCCCGGCCCTGACGGACGCGTTCGGCGTCGTAGTTGGGCTCCGTGACGCGGCTGTAGTCGAGCCCGGCCATGGCGAGGATGATGCCGACATTCATGTACGGAAGGGCGCTTTCGATCGAATATCCGCCTTCGAGAACGGCGATGTCGGGCTTCAGGATCTCGGTCAGCCGGGCGTATCCCTGGGCCGAGAAATTCATGTTGGTGAGGGGATCGGCGTAATGGTTGTCCTGTCCGGCCGAATTGACGACGATGTCGGGCTTGAACTCCGCCAGCATCGGCATGACCATGTTTTCGATCGTGTAGATGAAGCCGTCCTCCCCGGTATTTGGCGGAAGGGGGATGTTGACCGTCAGGCCCGCGGCATTGGCGCCGCCCAGCTCGTTGATAAAGCCGGAACCCGGATAGAGGGTCCGTCCGTCCTGGTGCAGGGAGATGAACAGGACGTCCGGGTCGTGCCAGTAGATGTCCTGGGTGCCGTCGCCGTGATGGCAGTCGGTGTCGACGATGGCGACCCGGCCGATCTTGTAGGCCGTTCGGAGGTACTCGATCATGAGCGCTTCGATGTTGATATTGCAGAACCCGCGCGAGCCGTGGACCACGCGCATGGCATGATGGCCCGGCGGCCGCACCAGGGCGAACCCCCGTTCGATCTGCTTGTCCATGACGGCCATGCCGATGGTTTTCGCTCCGCCGGCACTGATGAAGTGGGATTCCGTCGTGACCTGCCACTCGTCGGGGATGCAGAAATGGGCGCGCTGGATATCGCGGATGGTGGCGATGTCGGGCTTGTATTCGACAATCCCGCCGATATCGAAGAGTCCTTCTTCGAGCACCTGATCCTGCGTATAGAGGAGCCGCTCCTCCCGTTCGGGATGGTTGGGGCTGATGGCCCAGTCGAAGGCCGGAAAGAAGACCAAGCCGGTTTTATGTTTGGCGTGAAGCATGACATCCTCCGGAAAAGACGATGGTGGATGGTTTGGGAATGTTTTCAGGCATGCGATGCCAGTCTTTCGACAATGGCGCGGTAACCGTGAATCAGTCCGGGTTTGACCTGGACCTTCACCCGGATATTGCGTCCCGCGGTATAGAAACCGCGAACCATGTTAAACTGGAGATTTTCGGTGACCTCCATTTCCAGGTCTTCCATTTCGGCGCCGATCTTGAGGGCTTTTTCCCGAAGCAGCACGCATGCTTTCTCGACGGCCATCTCTTTGGAAAAATTCCGGTCGACGGCCTCCGCGAAGTTTTCTTCCGGAGCGGAGACGATCTCCTGCTGGGTGTCGCCGAAGAGGGTGACCTCGCAGGTGGTCCGGGCCAGCGCCGCGCCGATGGCGTTGGCCACGGCCCAGTGGGGAACGGCATGCACCTCGTAGGTGGAAAGGGCCTGGAGGCGGGCGGCAAATTCAGGCGCCGGCCCACCCAGCACGAGAATCCTTTTTGGATGGACCTGAAGCCCTTCCTGCAGTTCGTGGATGGTATAGACCGGCTTGCTGTTGGTGTCGCCGATCATCCGTCCGGCTTCGGCCAGGATGATCCGGCAGGCCAGGTCGAAGATTTTTTCGGCGGCCGCCGTGGTGGAAAGCCCCAACGTCCGGGCGATCGGTTCGATGCCGGCGACCGAGGCATCCTTTCCGTTCCCCGATAGGATGCCCAGCACGAAAAGAGCGTCGGTGGGGGTGGGCATCTTTCCGCCGTAGGCCATGGCCGGACCTTCGCGGTCGGGGCCGATGGTCATCGCCCCGTCCTGGATCCGAACGGCGCTGTCGCCGCCGATGCCGATCGAACGGGTTTCGAGGGACCGGATCAGGGTATGGGTCTGGTTGAGGGTGATCCCCATCGGTTCGAGCAGGGGCTGCCGGTTGACCAGAAGCGCCATGTCGGTGGTGGTCCCGCCGATATCGAGTACCAGGGTGTCTTCGGTCTCGGAGGCGAAGGCGATGGCTCCCATCACGCTGGCCGACGGGCCCGAGAGGATCGTCTGCCCGGGGAAATCGAGGGAGGCCTCGAAGCTCATGGTGCCGCCGTCCGCCTTGAGAAGATGGATGGGGATCATCAATCCTTTCCGTTCCAGGGACTGCTTGACGGCCGCGAAGAACTTTTTGTGGATCGGGCGGATGGTGGTGTTGAGAAAGGTGGTGGCGATGCGCCGGGGAAAGTTGAGGTTGCCCGAGACCTGATGGCCCAGGAAGATTTTGCCGAAATCGTCCTTGATGATATCGTGAATGGCCTGCTCGTGGGCGGGGTTCCTGACGGAGAATTTGCCCACGATCCCGACATTGCGGATCTCCTCTTTTTTGAGGATGGCGGCGATGCCGCGGATTTCATCCGGATCCACGGGCGTGACCTCGCGGCCCCGGTGGTCGATCGAGCCGGCCACGCTGTAGTAGTGCCGGTTGGTGCGGAAATGTTCGGGGTCGATGCCCGGTCCGCCCGAAACGATCATGCCGACCTCGGGATTTTTCCGCTGCACGATGGCGTTGGTCGTCAGGGTGGTGCTCAGCACGACCCGGCTGATCGCCGCCGGATCGATCCCTTCGACAATTCGCGCGATGCCGGTGAGAATGGTGGTGAACAGGTCTTCCGGGTCGGTGCGGACCTTGTATTCGCGGATCAGCCCCTCTTTTCCCAGCAGCACGACATCCGTGTGCGTTCCCCCGACATCGAGTCCTATGATCATGGCATTTCCCTGCGTGCTTTCCTGAAGCGGTTGGGTTGATGGTTGGATCTGTTCGGGTGCATCGATATGGGCGTGGAAGAAGGATTCGATCAATTTCCAGAGTCTGCTTCCATTCCCCACAGGCCATCCTTTCCGTGAAGACGATGAACAACGGTGATGAATGAAGGCAGCTTAGCGGAAACAGGGAAAATTGTCAATATGATGCACGCGGGCGCGACGCCCGGTCGCCCTTCCGATTCTATCCGGCTGCATGCTTTTTTCGATTGCCTTATCGTCTTTCGAAGGTTATGGTGGCCCATCTGAAAGATATCCTCAAAATATTTTAAAATATCGTAATAGCAGGAGGTTGTATTCAATGAGGCTTGGAATCATCGGGCTTCCCGGAGCGGGCAAGTCGACCGTTTTCGATGCCCTGACCCAAAGTGCCGCAGGCGGCGGCAACCGTGGTGAAGACCGCATCGGAACCATGCGCGTACCCGACGGTCGGGTGGATGAGCTGAGCCGCATGTACCAGCCCCGGAAGACCATTTTCGCCCAGGTGGAGTATTTCCTTCCCGGCAAGACCGGTCACGACAGGAAAAAAGACCCGGGTCTCTGGACGCCGGTGAGAGACTGCGATGCCCTCATTCATGTGGTTCGCAATTTCAGGACATACGGCATGGAGGGGCCCTCGCCGCATGCCGACGCCGCCGCCCTCGACGAGGAGATGGTGCTGGCCGATCTGGTCGTGGTGGAAAAACGACTCGAGCGCCTGGAGATGGACCGCCGGCGGGGCAAGACCGTGGACGGGGAAGAGTTTTCCCTTCTGGGCCGGTGCCGGGAGCTCCTGGAAGCGGCAACGCCGCTCCGCAGCGATGCGGCACTGGCGGCGGCGCCGCAGCTCCGGGGCTTTGCCTTCGTCTCCGCCAAGCCCGTTCTGGTGCTGTTCAACAACGAAGACGATGACGATGCCCTGCCGACGGGCGCACGCGGTACGGACTTCCCTGCGGACATCATGATCATCCGCGGAAAGCTGGAACAGGAGCTTGCGCAGATGACCGCGGCTGAAGCCGTTGAATTTCTGGAGGAATTCGAGATCACGGCCTCGGCGATGGACCGGGTGATCACCCGGTCCTATGAACTGCTCGGCCTGATCTCGTTTTTCACGGTGGGCGAAGACGAGGTCCGGGCATGGACGATCCGCAAAGAGACGCCGGCCGTGGATGCGGCGGAGGTCATCCATTCGGACATCAAAAAAGGGTTCATCCGCGCCGAGGTTCTGGCCTATCGCGACCTGATGGACGCAGGCACCTATGCCGAGGCGCGCAAGCGGGGCACGGTCCGGCTCGAGGGGAAGACCTATCCGGTGCAGGACGGCGACATCATCAATTTCCGGTTCAACGTCTGATGTCCTCCGGTAGATCCGCGTAATGCGCGTGAAAGGTACGCGTTCATCCCTGCGGCTGGTCCGGCAGATCGGCATCGCGTTTTTCGGTCGCCTTCTGATCAATACATCCCGGCGGTTTATCTATCCGTTCGCCCCGGCCTTCAGTCGGGGGCTGGACGTGCCGCTCGCGGCCGTCACCTCGATCATCGCGGTCAACCAGTTCACCGGTTTTCTGAGCCTGATCTTCGGCCCCCTGGCGGACCGGTGGGGACACCGGACCCTGATGCTGATCGGCCTGGGGGTTCTGGGGTCTGGCCTGCTCGCCGGCGGGATGTTCCCCTGCTACTGGCCGGTATTCGGGGCGCTCGTTCTCGCCGGAGCGGCCAAGAGCATCTTCGACCCCGCCATTCTGGCCTTTGCGGGAACCCGCGTGCCTTATGAACGTCGCGGGCTCGCCGTCGGTGTTCTCGAGATGAGCTGGGCCGGCAGCGCCCTGGTCGGGATACCCCTGATAGGAATATTGATGGCGCGGTCGGGATGGCGGGCGCCGTTTTTCGTTGTCGGTGGAATCAGCCTCGTCTGCATGATGCTGATGGCCCGTTTCATTCCTAAAAACGGCCTGCGGAAGATCGGCCAGGGCGCTCCGGCCGGATTCGTTTCGGCCCTGCGGCGGCTGGCC
>AMWB02068581.1_pt1 | contig 31433 bp, 26 predicted proteins | sample 200311 | NCBI WGS metagenome assembly AMWB02 (sample SAMN02737377, study PRJNA173069) | bioreactor metagenome | biome: anode biofilm in microbial fuel cells | place: USA: California | collected 2010-12-16
TGTTCGGTACTTGCAATCAAACCTCCCGGCTTCAAAACTCCGGTAAAGCTCGCTGAATAACGTTTTTCGGAAAATGCCCACGCCTTGAACGCCTAAATCGAGCGGACCGATGCCTTGAATGTGCGTCATATCCTGACCCGTACGCAAGGCAAGGCCGCCCCGTGTCTGATGTCCCGATGTTGACGAAACGGGATAGTATCTCAGAATAGCCTCGAAGAATACGTTCCTGACGCTGACTGCATGGATTGTAATTGTTATTGACAATTTATGCAGTCAACATCATATCATAGGCTTCATGATTGTTAGAAAACTCGCAGACAGATGGCTGCAACTCGCCACATATTATCCTGTTGTGGCAGTGACCGGCCCCAGACAAGCAGGCAAAACCACGCTGTGTAGAGCCATCTTTCCAAATAAACCCTACGTATCGCTGGAGTCCCTGGATTTCCGACAGTTTGCTCAAAGTGATCCACGGGGATTTCTGATGGAATACCACCAGGGAGCCGTCCTTGACGAGATCCAACAGGTACCTGGACTGGTAAGCTATCTACAGGCCGAAGTCGATGAACATCCAGAACCTGGCCGTTTTATTCTTACCGGTTCGCAGCATTTTGGCATATCGCAGATCATTTCCCAGTCCCTCGCCGAACGTTGTGGACTACTGAACCTGTTGCCGCCTGATTTTGATGAGCTACAGGGCTTCTCCGAGGTTCCGGATGAACTTTTCACTCTACTCTGGCAGAGCGCTTACCCAAGAATTTATGACCACAACATCCCGGCCCATTAATGGCTATCCGACTATATCGCCACCTATGTGCAGCGTGATGTTCGTCAGGTCATGAATGTAGGTGACTTGCTGTCCTTTTCCAGCTTTCTCAGGCTCTGTGCCGGGCGTACGGCGCAGGAGATCAATTTGCCTTCCCTATGCAGCGATGCGGGGGTTTCCCATAATACAGCCAAAGCCTGGTTATCTATTCTGGAGGCAAGTTATATTATTCACCGGCTGCCCGCCTGGCATATTAACATCCGCAAGCAAATAGTGAAGGCACCCAAGCTGCATTTCCTCGATACCGGGCTGGTCTGTTCCCTTCTACAGATCAGAGAACCCGGACAACTCCGGTTGCATCCTCTGCGAGGCGCCATTTTCGAAAGCTGGGTGGTGTCAGAGCTGTATAAAACCCTGGCCCACTAGGGAGAGCAGCCGATTCTGCACCATTATCGCGAAAGTCGCGGGTTGAAAATTGACGTATAGGTGCAACGTGGTGATTGTCTGCATGCCGTCGAGGTCAAATCCGGAGCCACGGCAGCACCTGATTTTTTCAGTGGATTTGAACAGATTACCGAGAGAATACAGACAGCCGGTTTGTCCCTTCGTCTGGATAATGTGGTGGTCTATGGCGGCGAAACATCGCAGCAACGTTCAAAGGCACGACTGCTCGGCTGGAGAGATGTGAGCAAAATCTTGCCGCAAACGTTGGTCGACCAATGAAGGCCACGTTGCAGCATTCTTCTTTTTCCTCGATACCGCAGGGCATCCTTCGATCATCCTTGACAAAACCGGCAAGCGATATAAGATAGTAATTAATTACTATCTTATGCGGAGGTTTTATGAATGTCCGAATCAACCATCTTCCGGCGGACGAACGCCGTGCCGTGATTGTGGAAACCGTGATTGAATTGGCTGCGGAGCAGAATCCAAACAACATTACCACTGCGGCTATTGCCAAACGCATGGGGTTGACACAGGGCTCCGTATTTCGTCACTTTCCCAATAAAGACGCGATCCTGCGGGCCGTCATGGCGTGGGTAGCCGAACGGCTGCTGTCGCGGGTAGACAAGGCTGTGCGGACGGCACCATCTCCACTCGCCGCGCTCGAGGCCATGTTCATGGCGCACGTTGCGTTCGTTATCGAGCATCCAGGTGTTCCTCGCATGCTGTTTGGCGAACTGCAACGGGCTGAAAAGACGGAGCCTAAGCGTATAGTGCAGACACTCATTATAGGTTATGGAGAGCGGCTGCGGCGTCTGATCGAGGAAGGAAAGGCGCACGGAGAACTGGACGCCCACATCGACACGGAAGCGTCTGCCATTCTTTTCATCGGCACCGTTCAGGGGCTGGTAATACAATCACTATTGGCCGGCGACCTGAGCCGCATCCGCCATGATGCGTCGCGGGTCTTTGCGATCTATCGTCGCGGCATCAGGAGCACACAATGAAATCTTTACCTGTAAAAAAGCGTACCCTGGCGCTGCTGGTCGTGCTTTTGCCTCTGTTTTCGGTCTTCGTTTATGTCGCCTTTCGTTCAGGGCCGCTCACACCGGTGAACGTGACGGTGGCTATCGTGGAAAGCCGCTCCATCGCGCCGGCACTATTCGGTATTGGGACGATCGAAGCCCGATATACCTACAAGATTGGACCCACCATTGCAGGACGGATCAAACACCTGAATGTGGATGTTGGGGATCAGGTCAGCGCCGGTCAATTGCTTGGCGAGATGGACCCGGTTGATCTCGACAAGCGAATTCTGGCCCAGGATGCCGCCCTCAGGCATGCCCAGGCGCATTTAAGTGAAGCCCGGTCACGCCAGATCTATGCGCACGTGCAGGCCCGGCGATATGAAAAATTGCTGGCGGCGAGCGCGGCCAGCGAGGAAATTGTTGTCACCAAAAAACATGAGCTTCAGGTCGTAGAATCAAATCTGAAAGCGGCACGCGAAGAATTGGCGCGCGTTCGTGCCGAACGTGAGGCATTGATTGCACAACGCAAAAATCTCTATCTTGTCGCTCCTGTCGACGGCCTCGTGACTATGCGCAATGCAGATCCTGGAACCACTCTCGTAGCAGGACAGGCCGTCGTGGAATTGATCGACCCCAAGAGCCTTTGGGTGAATGTCCGTTTCGATCAAATCCATACGCGCGGACTCACCGACAACCTTTCGGCTCAAATCGTATTGCGCTCGCAGGCGGATGCACTGACAGGTCAGGTACTCCGGGTAGAGCCGTTGGCTGATGCGGTGACTGAGGAAATGCTTGCCAAGGTGGCGTTCGACCACATTCCCCGAACGCTGCCGGCCATCGGTGAACTGGTCGAGGTCACCGTTGCATTGCCGCCGCTTGCGGCTGGTCCGTTCATCCCCAATGCCGCTGTTCAGCGCACCGACGGAAAATTGGGCGTGTGGAAGGTCATGAATGGTTTTCATTCCGCTCAAGGATGCCCAGGAAGCACAGTTTCTCAAAGACAACGATGCCGTCCGCCAACAGCGCCGTCGCGCCGCCGCAAACCCCGCCTTCAACCGGCCGCAAGTCCCGGGTTTACTCGATGCGGTCATCGCTTCGCAAAGCGCCAACCCGTACGTCAACGCGGTTCTGGTGCAGGTCGGAGAGCACCATAACGCGAACGTATCTATCATATCCGAGATGGCGTGACCTACGAGGAAGCCGGCCAAGGGCGTCGTTTTGAATGAAATCATCTCACGATTGAGAATTCTCCGGCGCTCCATTGTTTCGTTTCAAGCGCAGGCCGGCGGAACAATGCTGCATTCATCCGTGCAGGTACACATTCTGCAATCGATCCAGAAGCCGATGGAACGCTTCGTGTTTGCCGACGCCAATGCGCTCGCGTTCGAGTTGTTCGAACGCCTCGAAAAGCTCAACGTCCTTACCTGTCTCCAGCATCTTGTCGCCCATCGGGAAGAGAACGGTATTTTCCTTGGCGATATGCCGGGTCATCAGCGCTGCATATTCATCGACATGCTTTCGCATCCCGATCGAAGCCGCTTTGTTCCCGGTTGCATAATCCGCCGCCGCCGCCTTGAATCCGGACACCAGGGTCCGCCCTTGTTCATGCTCGTGCAGCATGACGCCTATCGGACCGCCGTCACGCTGAATTCCCGCGGCCTCCAACGCCGGAAACAGGAATTCCTCTTCTTTTCCATGATGGCACTTATCGACGAACACGGACAGGAATTCCAATATGCCGTCAAGATGATCGACAGGAATCTGTTCGTCGCGTGCCAATTTTCCGGATACGGCTTCAAGAATCCGAAGCATGATCTCTATCCCCTCATGTTCATTTTTCAGTTCCTGGGTTGCTTTCATGGTTTTCTCCAATCCTTCTTATAGAACTATGGTTTATATCGGAAATAACGTCTTGTATTATAAAGCATCTGCTAAATGCAATTCTGTTTTTTTCAACTGTTCAACCGGAATATAATCTAAAACCTCGACTATCGCGAAATCATTATATCTCCCTCAAAACTTCTTGATTTTGTCTTCCGATAGGCACTATATAATAATTATCGGCTTGGAGACGCTGTCAATCAGTCTGTTTACTTCGGGCTCTCTCAACCTCTATACATTCGTCATATAGGCGCACCCCGCGCGGCAGCGTTGCCGGTCATTCGGAACTTCCCGTTATTCCTTTCTTTTTTCGCATTGATGCAGGGAGACATCATTGCCTGAATCACGGATTGTTTTTTCGCCAATCTCAAAAGAACTTTATCCTGAATCGCTGAATTCATGTTCCAGTTAAGCGGTACACAGGTGTTGAGACCCGGAAACTTTAAGGAGGGTTAGGGATGGAAGAGAACAAAAAGACCGAGAATGATCCGACGGCGTGGATGAATGCCTGGACAACATCGGGCATGGATTTCTGGCAGCGGATGCTGAAAATGCAGGACGGTGCCGCGTCTGAACCATCGGGAAAGAATTTTGCGTCCCAGGCACAGAAGATGCTGCTTTCCGGCAGCAAAATGCTCCACCTGATGCTGTCGAAAATGAGTGATCCGGCAAGCATCAACGCAACGCTCCAGGCGATGGACACGCTTCCCGACATCTCCATGAACATGATCCAGCAGGGCATCAATAACTACGTCGAGATGCAGAAACAGTGGACGGAGCAGGCATCCAAGATCGGCAAGCACACGGAAGCCTACAAATTCGAGGGCATCGATGAAAATGTTTTTAAAATGTGGAAGGAAACCTACGAAAAGGAGTTTCAGAAATTTTTCAACGTCCCCTCCCTGGGATTGACCCGGTTTTACCAGGAACGCATCAACCGGTTCATGGATGAAACCAACCAGTTCCAGGTGGCACTGTCCGAGTACATGTATCTGTTCAGCGTTCCCTTTGAAAAGACGGCCAAGGTCATGCAGGAAAAAACCGAAGAGATGATGGAAAAGGGAGAATTCCCGAATGACTTCAAGGATTATTACAACATGTTTATCAAGATCCTTGAAGGTCATTACATGACCCTGCTCCAGTCACCGGAATATATGCGCGTGATGTCCGATACCGTCAATGCCCTCGTAAGATACAAGCAGGCCAAGGAAGAGGTTCTCTACGACATGCTGAACACCCTTCCCATTCCCACCAACAAAGAAATGGACGAACTCTACAAAGACTTCCATATTCTCAAAAAACGGGTCAGGGAACTTTCCAAGCGCATGGACCAGTGGGAAGAGGAGATCGTCCCCCAGAAATAAAGGAGGTGTTCGATGAGTCAGCCGATAGCCGTCGATCTTATCATCAAGAATCTGACAGAAGGCACGGAAAAGGCCAAGCAACGCGCCCAAAAAGCCTCCGAGGTGTTACTGGGGCCCCTCGAAACCGATATCGCATCAACCCCCTACGAGGTGGTCTACCAGGAGGACCGGGTCAAGCTGAAGCATTATACGCCTGAAAAAATCACCCACAAGATACCCCTGCTGGTGGTCTACGCCCTGATCAACCGCGAAACGATGCTCGACCTTCAGCCGGGAAGGAGCACGGTGCAGGGGTTTCTGGACCACGGGGTGGAGGTCTACATGATCGATTGGGGATATCCAACCAGGAAAGACCGTTACGTGACGATCGACGACCATGTCAACCATTACATGGACAGCGTCATCGACGTCGTCCGGAAACGGCATGGCCTGCCCAAAATCAATCTCATGGGAATCTGCATGGGCGGGGCGTTTTCCGTCATGTACGCGGCCCTGCACCCCGAAAAGATCAAAAACCTCGTCACCACCGTCACCCCGACGCATTTCGACACCAACAAGGGGTTGTTGCACATCTGGATGAAGGGGCTCGACATGGACGGCGTTGCGGACGCCTTCGGCAATGTGGCGGGCGATGCCATGAACCTGGGATTTCTGCTCCTGAACCCGGCCCGCCTGATGATCGATAAATATATGGGGTTTCTGGAAAACGTGGACGACCGGACATTCGTCGAAAATTTCGTCCGGATGGAGAAATGGATCTTCGACAGCCCCGACATGCCCGGCGAAACCTTCCGGCAGTTCATATCGGACTGCTACCACAAGAACCTCCTGATTCAGAGCAGGCTGGAGTTGGACGGCCGGCGGGTGGATCTCAAGAATATCACCATGCCGCTGTTGAACATGTACGGCAAGTACGATCACCTCGTGCCGCCCGAGGCCGCGGAGGTCCTGCCGAGCAAGGTGGGCAGCGCGGACGTGGAGGACATCTGCCTGCCCACGGGTCATATCGGCATCTATGTCAGCTCCAAGATCCAGAAGCTGTTCGTTCCGAAGATCAGCGCATGGCTGAAAGAGCGGGAGGCGTTCGAAGACGCGTCGCCGGTCGGCAAAAAGCCGAGTGGCTCTGAAAAACAGCAGGCCTCTTCGGCGGCATGACGCATTTACGACAACCTCATCTTTATGCATAAGGAGGGATACATGACGACTTCCCAGGATTTCTTCAAATCCATCTGCGAGGTCAACCGGGCCTTCGGCAGCACGCTCAACCACAAGGAGCTCCTTGATCTGGTGGTGGAAAAAGCCGTCGAGACCATGGACGGAAAAGCCGCCTGCCTCTTTCTGGCGGACAAGCGAAAGGATGTTTTCGTAGCGATGGCGCAAAAGGGTCTGTCCCGGGATTACCTGCACACCCCTCCAGGGGAAGCCAAAAAGGTCGCCGGCGAACTGGTCAAGGAAGGATACCTGATCATAGCGGATGCCACGACCGACCCCCGCGTCACCAACCACGAGGCAAAAAAAAAGGAAGGCATCGCCGCCATGCTGGTGGTGCCGGTCATGGTCCGCAACAAAGCCATCGGCGCATTGACCCTCTATAGCGGCAGGCCCCGGGATTTCACCTCCGATGAAATCGAATTTCTCCGCGCCCTGGCCGAACACGGCGGCATGGCGGTTAAAACCGCTCAACTGTTTGAACGCATCAACCGCAACGCCAAACTGTTCCTCGATCTGGCCGCCGGCATCAATTCCAGCCTGGACATCAAGCATATCATGAACATCATGACAACGGGCATCGTGGAATCCTTCGACATGAAAGGAGTGAACATCCGCCTGTTCAACAAAGAGACGGGAACGCTGGACCTCGTGGCGAGCGCGGGCCTGAGCCAGGAATTTCTGAGCAAGGGGCCCATCTACGCCGAAAAAAGCGTGACCGAGGTCATGCGCGGAGAGACAGTGGTGATCCGCGACGTGGCCACGGACAAGCGCATTCAGTATCCGGAGGAAACCCTGAAAGAAGGAATCGCGTCCATCCTGTTCGTTCCGATCCGGGCGACGGACGAGGTGATCGGGGTGATGACGATTTCGAGTGAAGATCCGGACCGGGAATTTTCAAAAGACATCATCACATTGGCCAACGCCCTGGCCCATCAGGGAGGGCTTGCCATCCAGAATGCCTCCCGGTACCTGACGCTCAAGGACGACAAGGAGAGCCTCGAAAAAGACATCTGGTCGCACCGGCAGTGGTTTTGACGGACGGCGGAAATCTTCTGTAACTTCTACTCTAACGAAAGGTTCAATCATGCTCGACATCAAAGATTCCGTAGCAGTGGTCACCGGCGGCGGAGGCGGCATCGGATTTGCGCTCGCCAAATACTGGGTGGAAAACGGCGGCAAGGTCGTCATCGCCGATATTTCCGAGGAGCTTCTGAAAAAAGCCGAGGCGGATCTCAAGGCCATGGGGGGAGAGGCCGTGTCGGTGGCCGCCAACGTCACCAAGGAAGAGGACTGCGCCCGGCTGGCGGATACCGCCATCGAAACCTTCGGCCGGATCAATCTCGTGGCGCCCTTTGCCGGCGTCATCAAGGACGGAATGATGCTGTCGCCGGACCGGGAAACCGGCAAGGTCACAAAGAAGATGGCCCTGGGCGACTTCAAGCTGGTCGTCGACATCAACCTGACCGGCGTGTTTCTGACCGTGCGCGAATGCGCGGAAAGAATGATCAACCACAACTGCCGCGGCCTCATCTGCCTGATCTCCTCCACCGGCTCGCTGGGCACCGCGGGCCAGATCAACTATTCGTCCACCAAGGCGGCCATGTCCGTCATGCCCAAGGTCATCACCGCCGAGTTCTTCCGCCGCGGCCTTGCCGACAGGATCCGGTGCGTGGCGGTCGCTCCCGGCTACGTGGGAACCGATATGGTCAAGAACATGAACCAGAAGGCTTTAGACCGGATATTGGCCGATATCCCCATCGGACGGCTGGTCGAGCCCGACGAGGTCGCCATGCTCGTCGGCGATATCTACCGGAACGAAGCCCTTGCCGGAGACGTCTTTTTTATTCACGGCGGGCTCCGTCTGGGCTCGAAAGGCTGAATTCAGCCTTCTGTATTACGATGTGGACGGCCACGGTCGGTTAACCGGCCGCCGTCCACGATGGTCTTGACGGCGGGCGACACCGTCCTCCTTGATGGCGTTGATGGTTTTCACGTTCATCCTAAACCACTTGCTTGGTCCGAACCAAAGGGATGTTGACATTGTCTTTCGTCTGTTCTTCATACAGGAGCTTCGCACACTTTATGCCCGCCCATACCTGAGGAATATAGAACAACCCCACCGGCACGGCGGAAACGATAATGAAGGTCTGCAAGGCTTTAATGCCGCCGTCGCCGATCTTGATGAGAACGGCCGCCATGGCGCCCATGAGGATCCCCCAAAGAATCCGCACCCAGCGCGGCGGGTTTTCATCACCGGTCACGGAAATGGCAATGCTGTAAGTCATACCTGCGCCGGTGGTGACCAGAAAAAGGACAACCAGCAGTAGGGCCACAGGAATCAGCAGTGCCGACATCGGAAGCTGCCCGACAATGGCAAGCAGGGCCGCCGGAAGGCCGGATTCATTGAGCGCCTTGGAAACCGAGCCGGGATTGGTCAATTCGTAATGAATACCCGCGCCGCCCAGCACCGTGAACCAGACGTTGGTGACAATAGGAGCAATAACAGCCACGGCCAGCATAATCTCCCGGATAGTGCGGCCGCGGGATATGCGTGTTGTGAAAATGGCCATCATCGGTCCGTAGCCAAGGAACCAGCCCCAGTAAAATACGGTCCACCATCCCAGCCACTCGGTGTTGGTGCGGTACAGACTCATACGAAAGAAATCCTGGGTGTACAGACCAAAGGCGCTCATGAAGCTGTCCACGATGAACCCGCCGGGGCCAAAAACCATGATCACGGCCATAAGACCGATAGCGACAAGCACGTTGAGCTTGGAAAGAGCGTTGATACCTTTGTAGATCGGCGTGGCGGCTGCTATTGTATAAATGACGGTAATCACCGCAATCACAGCGAGTTGACTGGAGTACACATCTGGAATTCCCATGAGACGATCGAGCGCATAGGAAAGCTGAAGCCCCAGAAAACCGATGGGGCCAATGGTTCCCGCTGCCACGGCAATGATGGACGCCGCATCCACGGCCGTGCCAATCGGTCCGTGTACGCCTTTTTCTCCCAGAATGGGATAAAGCAGGGAGCGGGGCTTCATAGGCATTTTCTTGCTATAACATGCATACATCAAAATGATCGTGCCCAGCGTACCGAGGATAGCCCACGCCAGAAATCCCCAATGCAGGTAACATTGAGCCAGGGCAGGGGCCACCGCCGCCAGGGTGGCCTTTTCCACACCAGGAAACGCGGGCGGCGGGGAAAGGAAATGATACATGGGTTCGGCCGCCGACCAGAACACGCCGCCGCCGGCCAGAAGGGCGCACATGATCATGGATATCCAGCGAAATGTGCTGATTTCCGGCTTGTCCATGCCGCCGACGCGCACAGCTCCATACCGAGAAATCGCAATCACCACGGCCAAAAGGAAAGTAACCAGCAAGAGAACCTGCCACAGGGCGCCGAAATACCGGGTGGAAAAGGCCTGAGTTGCATTGACGATTTTGCTGACCACGTCGATATTCACCAACGAGCCGATCACGAACGCCAGGAGAAAACCGGCACTGATCCCAAACACCGGCCAGTCTGTTTTTTCCTGCGGCCTATCGATCCGATTATGGGTATTTTGAGACATGACAACCTCCATAAAATTCATATGTACAGTATACGTTATAAAGTGTGGGCAGAAGCGGCCGGCAGCGGTTATCGGCTACTCGTTTCCGGCCCGGTCAGCGGTAGCCTTTTTGGCAATATCGTCAATGGCTGCTTCCACCTCCGCCGAAAGCATGGGTTCAGTGGGCGCCTCCAGCATGACCCGGACCTTGTCCATGGCAGCGGCGCGAATATCCTTTTTGCCTTTCTGCTCCCACTGCTCCCAGTTGTCGTGATCAAACAGGTTGGAATGCCAGAGTTCCCTGCGGAATTTCTGGAATGTATGTTGATGGCCAAGAAAATTACCCCCGGGACCGACGTCACCGATGCACGCCAGAGCCAGGGTATCGTCATCGACCACCAGATCCCTCAACGCATGGCGAATAAAGGCCATACAGTCATTACAGAACACGAGATCCGGGTAATCCACCACCATGTCGGTATCCAGCTGCATGGAATCCATGATGTCGGCCTTGAATGAGGTCAACGTACCGACCATTCCCGTCTCGAAGCCGGCCTGGGCATCCAGCACCTTGGAATCACGCAGCATCGACGGCATACGGATGGGCAGATCCAACAACAGGCCGAGCTGACTCATGGCAACCTTCAGAACGGCAAACTCCGGGCCGCCCATGGAGATGTTGGAGGTCCTCATGTTCATGCCGCGGGCAAAGCTGGTGTAAACGACGGGTGCTCCGGGGTTGATGAGCTGGGACAGGACAATGCATGCCAAAATTTCTGCATGGGCCTGGGCAAGGCATCCGGCGATGGTCACCGGCGATGTCGTGCCTAGAATCGGGCCGGAGCTCAGCATGATGGGAATATTGTGGCGGTTCATCTCGATCATGGCTTCGATGGAAGCCGTATCGCAGCCCAGAGGCGGAAGAGTAAGCACCCAGCCGGAGATGAACGGCCGCTTGAGAAACGCTTCTTTGCCGCCCACTGCCAGAGCGCCCATCTCGATCGCGTCCAGCACCCCGCGGTAGCCATACACGCCGCCGGTGATGTGCTTGGTGGTGTTTTTGATGGTGGTGGCCCAGGTATACCAGTCATTCGTCGCGCCGGGGACTTCCTGGGGCGTGACCAGACCGCCGTTGACCGTGACAAATTCCAGCTGGTCCGCAAGGCGGGTCAAACGCGCGAGGTCTTCATCGGTTGCCGAACGCTTCTGTTCGGTGTAGGGGTCGATGACGCTGGTAGCCATGGTCATGCACGCGAGCGAAGGAATGTGGGTGTTGAAATTCACGTCGTGCTTGGGATCCCGTCCGTAAAGCACCACATCGTTTCTCTTGGGCGTTTTTTCGATGGCCGATGCCACGAGGTCTTCCGAAAGTCGGACAATGTCCTTGTCAACGATCTCGGCGCCGGCGCTGCGGAACACATCCAGAGCTTCCTGGGCCGGAAAACGCATTCCGATTTCCTTGAGAATCTTGAGCGAAGCGTTATGGATTCGCGTGACTTCGTCTTGAGACAAAAACTGCACCTGGGGTTTCATACGATTGCTCCTTTTAGAGTGTTTGCCGACGATCTTGGAGATACCGACGTTGCGGTGCCGGATATCTCGCCATGGAGACCGCCGCATCGGATGTTGGCACGCCGGAATGAAACATGCGTTTTGATGTTACCCCCTGATGCTGCGGGGCAGGATCATCTGGTGGTGTGGACATATCGATTTGGGATTCTGATAGGCCGCGCCCGCAAAGGCCACCAGATATTTTCTCAGATCCCTCATGGCCACGATTTCATCCACGAGGCCGGTTTTGGCGCAGAAGAGCGGCCGGGACTTTTCATGATATTCCCGGGCCAGCTGGTTCATGCTCTCGATCACCGGTTCCAGGGGCCTGCCGGCGTCTTTTTCTTTCACCAGTCTGCGGGCGTAAGTGGCGACCGCGGCGGTTTCCCCGTGCATCACGGATATCTCGGTGGCCGCGGTTCCCAGGGTAAAGGCGTTATGCCGGTTGGCCGTCGGCCCTCCCATCACGTAGTGCGCCGCCGCCGATCCTTTTCTCAAGACGATGAGCATCATCGGGACATCCGTCTGCTGAATCGAATAGATCAGGGTCTGCCCCAACCCCAGCAACTCCGCTTTCTCCGCCGGATCCCCCACGTCGATTCCGCTGGTATCCTGGAACCAGACGACGGGAATCCGGTCTCGCCCGCACAGGGTCACGAATTCGTTCATCTTGATGAGGCCCTGCCGGTAGAGTTTTCCCCCCATGGCGGGATAATCGGCGTACTCGGGATAGTCACTGCCCAGATAACCCTGCCGGTTTCCGATGCATCCGACCAGAAAGCCGTCGATTTTGCAAAGGCCGGTGTAGACCTCGCGGCCATAGCCGGGGCGAAACTCCATGTGTTCGCTGCCGTCCACCAGGCGGGCGAGAATCTCGTCGAAATCATAGACTTTTTTGGGTTCCAGGGGCAGCAATCGGTAGATCTCCTCCACCGAAAATTTGGGCGCTTTGGGTTCCGCAACGCGATAGAACTTCGGGTGATAGGACGGCATATCCTTCATATAGTCTTTCAAGCCGTCCAGCACCCCTCGCTCTTCTTCGTAGACATATCGGAAAAAACCGGTTTCGTCGTAATGAATCTTCACCGATCCCGGCGGCTTGGCCTTGAATTGTTTGGTCTTTTCAATCAGCAGTTCGGCCGTCTCCTGATCAAAATATCCTTTGGGAGTCATTCCGCTGACGATGCCCGCGCCCCCTACCGCGATGTTACAGTTTTTGTGGGCAAAGAGAACGGCGGGGCTGATGCCCTGATATCCGCCGCCTGCAGGATTGGTTCCATAAATTCCGGCCAGCACCGGAACGCCTGATTGGGCCAGTTCGGCGTGCCTGAAAAACGGCGTGCCGGCGCCGCGGCGGTTGGCGTAAAATTTTTCCTGCTCGGGGAGTTTGGCACCGCTGCAATTGACCAGCCAGACCAACGGGACGTTCAATCGTTTGCTCAAGTCGGTCGCCCGCAGGATATTTTCCGACTGTCCGGGCAGCCAGGCACCGGCCATGACCTTGTTGTCAAACCCGATGATGACGGCCCATTTGCCTGAAATCCTGCCGAGACCGTCAATCACATTGGTGGTCTCTTCAACGTTGGCCAGGGGATTGAAGAGCGTATGGAGCGGACGCCATGTTCCCGGATCCACGAGGTATTCCAGTCGCTGCCATACCGTCATTTCTCCTCTGGCATTGATTTTTTCCGTCGGAAAACCGGCATTTTTGACCCGCTCGACCGCCTCGTTTATCTGGGCCTCCACGTCTTCGAGATTTTTGACATTGTCATCACCACTCCATGTCATCCATTTTATCTGCCCTTTTTTCAATTCGCTGCCAAGATCCGTCATTTTCTTAAAATAAGATTTCATAATTATCTCTCCGTCCCCGTCGGTCCCATGAATTTAGCGCTGTGTTTCTCAAGATTCTTCGATAATGGCCAACACGTCATCTAAATCCGTTATCATCAGGAAAGATTGAGTGCTGCAAAGTTTCAGGCTGCGGAATAAAGGTTCAAATAAAGCGGAAGTATTTCCGGCACCCCGCAGCTTTCGCCACTTATCGATTGGCCTTTCGTATGCCGAGTTGATCCTGGGCAATGATCCACTTGCAGATGTTGGCTGAGCCTTCCACCATGGTATAGGTCGGTGCGTCCCGATAATAACGGGCGACCGGATATTCTGTGGAATAGCCGTATGCGCCCAGAATTCGCATGGCAAAATTGGCGCATTTGGTGGCCACTTCACCCGCAAAATACTTGGCCTGCGCCACGTCGAGCCCGTTGTCCAACCGGCCCTGGTCCTTTACCCAGGCCGCCTTGTAGACCAGGAGCCTTGCCGCTTCGATTTCCGTGGCCATCTGGGCGATCATATCCTGGTTCATCTGAAAGTGGCCGATGGGCTGGCCGAACTGTTTGCGCTCATTGGCGTATTTCGTGGCGGCGTCCAGACACGCCTGTGCCAGACCGACCGCCCCGGCGGCCGCGGACAGACGGGTTTGATTCAGGGATCCAAAGACGATCCTGGCGCCGTCGCCGGGTTTTCCGAGGATGTTTTCCTTGGGAACCCTGGTGTTGTCCAGGAAGAGCTCCCCCGTGGGAGAGGAATGCGATCCCATCTTGTCCAATCCGGTGGTCTTGACACCGTTGAAATTCTTGGGTTCCAGCACAAAGGCGGAAAGGCCCTTTGATCCCTGGGAGCGGTCCGTGTAGGCATAATAGATGATGACATCGGCAACATTGGCATTGGAAATCCACGTCTTGGAACCGTTCAGGAGCCAGTGATCTCCCATGTCCTCGGCAGTGGATGCCATGGCCATTACATCGGAACCCGCATCCGGTTCGGTGATGCCGAATCCGCCGATGTATTCGGCGCTGCAGAGCTTGGGAACGTATTTCTTTTTTAATTCCTCGCTGCCATACTTGAATATCGTATAAGCGCATCCCAGGACCTGCATGTTGACCTGTACCCTGAGCGAACTTGAAGCCCTGGCAATCTCTTCGGTGACGATCATCGCCGCCAGCCATCCCATCTCTTCCCCGCCGTATTCTTCGGGGATTACCGTACCGAAAAACCCCAGCTCGCCCATGGGCTTCATCGCCTCTTTATACGGCAGGTAATGATTCGCATCCCATTCATCGGCATTCGGAGCGATCTTTTTGGTTGCGAATTCGCGTACCGCTTTCTTGAGCATTTCCAGCTCTTTCGATAATTTAAAATCCATGCTTTCTCCTTATTGTTTTACCTTGCAAATCATGAGTGACATATCGTTTCCCAATATGGATTTCTAAAAGATGGGTTCTTATTCGATCTTTTTTTCCTGAAAAGCCATCATCAGGTCCCGGATGAATTTACCACAACCGGAAAGCAAAAGAATGAACGCACCCACAAACAGCACGAGCCTCATTGGCCATATCGGCGGATCCCAAATCGTTCCGGATGTAAGGCCTTCGGTTACCGCTTCCCAAAACCATGCACCGCTGTACCAAACGAGCACCCCGCAGAAAAAAAAGAACAACGTATCCGATACGATCAGGTCAAAGACGGCCCGCGTTCTTCTTCTCCATCGGTTATAAAATATGTCAACCTTGATATGTGCTCTGTGGAACTCCGCATAGGCACCCGCCATGACATAGGTCGTTGAACACAAATATATGGTCATTTCAAGTCCCCAGGTTGTCGGAGCGTTAAAAACGTAACGCATCATGAGTTCATAGCAGATTTGAAACGTCGCCGCTAGAATCAAAAACGAGAAGATCTTTCCGGTCCATTCGCTGATTTTGTCTATAATTGCGACAATCCTAGTTGCCCAACCGGCCTGTTGTGATGGGTTTCGATTCGACATTTCATTTCCCTCTTACTTGACCATCAGATTTGGAAGCCACAGTATAATTTGTGGAAAGAGCATGCAAAGCACCATGCCGATGACCTGAAGCACCATATAGGGCATAACGGATCGGTACAGATCTCCCATTGTCACATCCGGCGGGGCCACCGCCTTCAAGTAAAAAATCGAATAACCAAAAGGTGGCGACAAGTACGCAATTTGAAGATTCAAGTTGAAAATCACACCGAACCAAAGGGGATCGAATCCCAGTTCTTTAATCACCGGAACGAAGATAGGCGCCAACAGGACCGTGATACCGATAACATCGAGCACCATTCCCAGAAAGAGCAGCATAACCTGGATGATGATCAGCACCAGCCAGGGGTTTAACGGGAGGGCGATGAGCGTGCTTTTGACGAATTCGGCCCCACCGCCCAGAGTGTAAGTGGCAATAAAAGCCATGGCGCCGAATACAATCCAGAGGATGAGGCCCACGGTTATCATGGTCCCAAAGAGCGACTGGCTCAAATTCTTCCAGGTCAACCGGCCGCGGGCGGCAGCACATACAATTGCCCCGATCGCGCCGATACCCGCCGCCTCGCCGGGAGTGGCGATACCCCCAAAGATCGAGCCCATGACGCCCAGAATCAGCAAAATGGGCAGGATCAATGCTTTGAACATGCCGAGCTTCTGCTTAAGGGGTACCATCCTTTCTTCTAAAGGAGCCGCCGGCCCGGCGGTCGGATCCAGATAACATTTGATCAATATATAGCCGATGTACAGGGCACTGAACAGAAAACCCGGCCCAATGCCGCCCATGAACAGTTTTCCAATGGACTCTCCCACGGTCACGCCATAAACGATGAACATGATGCTTGGCGGGATCAGAACGCCAAGCGCGCCGCCGGCCACGATTGAGCCCAGTGCCATGTGCCTGTCATATCCACGTTGGAACATGAAAGGCAGCGCGATCAGGCCTGTTATGGTGACATCCGCGCCTACCGTCCCGATCATCGCCGCCAATATCATGCAGAGCACGATGGTTGCCGCTGCGACGCCTCCTCTGAGTCCACCAACCCAAACTTGAATAGCCTTAAACAGGTCATGTGCAATTCCGGACTTTTCCAGCAGGTTACCCATGAATACGAACAAAGGGATGGCAATCATGCTGAAACTCCCCATCACGTCCCATATGCGAAGAACAACGATGGAAAGAGAGTCCGGTCCCCACATAAAGAAGGCAAACAACACGCCGATGCTTCCCGTCGTCCAGGCTAAAGGTACACCCAATGCCAGCAAGACGAAAAATGAACCGAACATTAAAAAAGTGAGGAGTTCAGAACCCATGCCCATCTCCTTGTCCCATTTCTACGAAATGTTTTCGAAAAAAACTCCCGGGAATTTAGCAGTTGTTTGCAAACTTCTTACTCTGATCAATCGGAAGGGTTTCTCGTTTCGTAAATTGCGCCAGGCCAAAGATAGTCTTCCAGAGAAACGTATCCTTGGAAACGTAAACTCAATATATGAGTATTCAGCTCCCGCAGGACTCAGTCTATCGATCCTGTCTGCTTCAAGTAATTGATCATCGAATCGATGATTTTTGCTGACATAGGACTCTTTTTTTTCCATTCTTCGGCAATTTTAAAGGATAGATCTTTGGCTTTTTTCATGTCGGCATCTGAAAGCTGGGTCTGGATCAAACCTTTTTCCTTCATTTTTTGCAGCGCTTTGATACTTTCGGCTTCCGACATATAATCAAAGTAGGCATCCAGTTCATGAACCCAGATTTCGAGGGCCGCCTGAAGATCGGGAGGCAGGCTGTCCCATTTTTTCCGGTTCACGGTAAAATCACACTGCGCTATCGGCCCATGAAAGGAAGGATAAAGAACGTATTTCGTGACTTCCTGGAGACCGATGTCCCAGTTCTCGGCCAGACTTACGAACTCGGCGGCGTCCACCACACCCGTGTCCAGCGCGGTATATAATTCTCCACCGGGCAATGGAACGGGTGATGCGCCTAACTCCGAAAACAGGATGGAAGTGAGCCCGGCCGGGGTTCTGATTTTGATCCCCTTGAAGTCGTCTAAACTTTTAAGCGGCACTTTTGACATGATGGGTTCCGCGCCGACCAGTGTCGGCCCCACAAAATGGACATTATATTTGCCGTATAGTTCCTGAGCCAGTTCTTTTCCGCCGAAGTAGTACGACCATATCTTGACGTCTTTGGTCGTGGGCCATATCGAAATCAAACTGAAAAGCGCGGCAAATGCTGGATCTTTGCCTGCATAGTACGCCGGTGCGTTGAAACCACATTCGAATATGCCGCTGCTCATCGCATCGAGCTGGTCGGCTGCCCCCACCAGACTTCCGACGCCGTAAAGCTTGATGTCGAGCCTTCCATCCGTTGCCTTTTTCAGATTCGCCAGGGCCGTTTCAGCGGCTTTGTACCCCACGCTCCCCGGCACGGCATAGGTTTGCGCCCGCCACTTATAGACCTTTTCCTTCGCTGAAACAGAAACGACGGTAAACGCCAATACCATTGCCGCCAAAATTGCACATGCTGTCAGTCTTCTTCGCATCATTTGAAAAAGTCTCCTTTCAAAGGTTCATTGTTAAGACTTCCGTTAAGAATAACCAGGTTGGCAAAAGAGGTTACAATGATATCACTCCAACTCATTGACGCATGCGGTAAGAACCCGCTTGGTCAGCGTGTATGCCAAGTCTTTTCGGTAGGCGGCGGTGGCTCTCAGATCATCGATGGGAGAAATCTGATCTGAAGCCAATCCGGCGCCTTCATCGATCATTTCGGCACTGGTTTCTTTTCCCGACAGATGATCTTCGGCTTTCGTGATCCGGACCGGCGTAGGCGCCACGGCGCCCATAGCAATTCTCACCCGATCAAAATTTCCGTTACTGACTTTGATCCATGCCGCAACCGATATGATGGAACAAACAAACGCATCCCTTGATCCCATTCTGAGGCGATGGGATGCCTCGCCGGCTTTCATTGCCGGAAAGCGAATTTCAGTCAGAATTTCACGAGGCTTTATCAGTGGAGATCCGGGCCCCAGAAAGAATTTCTTCAGCGGCATGAACTGTTCGCCGCCGACACCCTGAACCTTTACCGTGGCATCCAGAACAAGCAGGGGAGGCGCCGTATCCGCGGCCGGGGAGGCCGTACACAGATTACCGCCTATCGTCGCGGAATTTCTCACCTGCGGAGATGCCATGTGCTTTACCGCCTCCGCCAGGACCGGAGCATGTTCTTGAATGACCGGAGACTTGATAATATCGGCCAGTCGGGTCGCCGCGCCCATGACGATCGTGTCTCCGTCTTTTCTGATAAAGCGCAGTTCCTTCATGCCCTTGATATCAACCACGTTGAGACCGTCATCAAAAAACCATTTGCCGCCTCTGATGGCAGGAATAAAATCCGTGCAGCCCCCAACAATCTTCAGTTCACCGGCAAGGTCTTTCATTAACCGCAAGAACTCATTCATGCCTGTCGGCCGATGGTAAACCATGTCGGGCAATGCCCTTGATCCCAAAAAGTTCCTCATTTTTGTTGCCTCCGTTGGTCGCATTCGTGAAGAAAACGGCTTACCACCAATCACCGGCCTTTTTCTTTTCTGTGGCGTCCTGGATCGACTTGACAATATTGACGTAGCCCGTACACCGGCAGAGATTTCCCTCAATTCCTTTACGGATCTGGGTGTTGGTAAGGCCTTCGGAACCATTCACCATCGAATACGCCGTCATAACCATGCCGGGTGTGCAGTAACCGCACTGGAGCCCGTGATTCTCGAGAAATGACTTCATCAAGGGATGAAGCTCTCCATCCTTGAGCAAGCCCTCGGCGGTCGTGATTTCAGCGCCGTCCGCCGCCGCGGCGAGGACAAGGCAGCTGTTCACGGGTTCTCCATTGAGTAAAACCGTGCAGGCGCCGCATTCACCTTCTTCACAGCTGCGATGAACGCTCTGAAGCTCGAGCTGTTCCCGCAATACTTCCAGGAGTGTCGATCGCGTATCGATGTCGATATTGCAATCCTTCCGATTCACCACCATATGGATAGCCGTCTTCATAGCACTTCCTCCCGTATCTTCGCGATGCATCCGCATATTGCCTTGTGAGCGTTATTTTTCTGTTTTCTGAGCATCCAGTATCCACATGCGTACCCTCTCGGGAGAAGCCGGTGAGTCATTCACGCGCACATTGAAAGGTGACAGAGCGTCTTCTATGGCGGAAAGAATGACGGCCTTGCTCCCGATAATAGGTGCTTCTCCCATTCCTTTGCTTCCCGTTTCGGTGAAGGGAGAAGGGGTTTCCAGATGCGCGATTTCAATCTCCGGCGCCTCGATGGCCGTCAGCATCAGGTATTCGCCAAACGAGGTATTCAACAGCCGTCCCTCCGCGTCATAGTCCAGCTTCTCGGTCAGGGCCTCGCCGATTCCCTGAATGATTCCCCCATGAATCTGGCCGTCGACCACCTTTTTGCTGATAATTTTTCCGGCATCATGCACATGCGCATACTTCAAAATTCTTGTTACGCCGGTCTCGATATCGACCTCAACAACGGCAACATCCGCCGAGGCGCAAAAAGTCGTGTAAGAGGTTCCGCTTTCAGGAGTTGTGGGGCTGTACCAGGTGGTGGTGACGTCCATAAGATGATCGTGTTCAAGAAGCATTTCCTTGGGAAAGGCCCTGGGGCCGGGAAAGAAAAAAGCTTTCTCGGCAAATTCCTTGAACGTCAGCCGATTTTCGGCATCCCGGCTCGAAAAAATGAAACCATCCTTTATCTCGATATTTTCCGTGGGTTCCTTCAGAAATACCGCCGCACATCGGAGAATTTTGTTTCGCAGAATCTTTGCGGCCTTGGCAACCGCACTGGCGGGATAAACCGCGCCTCTGCTTGAAAGAGGACCTTGCCCGATAAAATCCGATGTGACCGGTTTCACATAGATGTCTTCAATGTTGCATCCCACGATATCGGAAACGATGATGCCGTGACTCATTTCAGCACCCTGTCCGATTTCCGTCCGGTCGCTATGAACCTCCACCGTTCCGTCCGCGGTCATCTGCACACGAGCCTGGGTAATGCCGCCCATCTGGCAGTTCATGACGGCCACGCCCGCGGGTTCGATCGCAGAGACAACCCCCACGCCCAGATAGCGTCCTTTGTCGCGCAGCTTCTTTTGCTCTTGCCGCCAGTGGTCAATATCCGCCATTTCAAGGGCTTTGTTCAACGTCGCCGGATAGTCGCCGCTGTCTAGAACGTATTGATTGATCTGATGGTACGGAAACTCATCCGGCTGGATATAATTTTTGAGCCGGATTTCTTCGGGCTTCATGTCCAATTCCTTGGCGACTTGATCGAGGGCGCTTTCGATGAACTTGATGCCTTTATCCTTGCCGTATCCTCTGTAAGCGCAATAAAAGGACTTGTTCGTCACGACGCCGATCCCCTCGATGTGCATGCCTTTCCAGCGGTACATGTTGGTCACGGCCGAACAGGCCGGGAACAGGCTGAGCGCCGCGATTCCCTTATTGGTGCTCTCCACGCCCAGATCCTGAATGATGGTGGCCTTGACGCCTAGCAGACGCCCGTCATTTTTCACGGCGATTTCGCCTTCCCACGACACATCTCTCTGATGCGGACCGGTAACGATAAACTCTCGTTGGGGTTCAAAGTATTTGACATATCGACCGGTCAGGATGGAAGCGAGTGCGACCACATTTTCCTTCCACGTGTGGATCTTGAGGCCGAAAGCTCCCCCGATATCCGCTGCGTTGATCTTCACCTTGACTTCGGGCATTCCCAATGTGGCGGCAACATTGTGCCGTTGCAGATAGGGTGTCTGAAAGGTTCCCCACAGGGTCAGCGTTTCCAGCTTGTCATCGTATTTTGCAACAAATCCGCGGGCCTCGATCGGCAATCCGGTGACCCTCCCTTCGCGGTAGGTGACCTTAACGATACGGTCCGCTTCCGCAAAGGCGGCTTCAGGATCACCGAAGTCAAACTTCAGATGCACCTGTTTGTTGTCTTCCCAATCATCGTAGAGTTTCGGTGCGCCGGGTTTCAAAGCCTCGACCGCATCCGTCACCGCCGGCAGCCGTTCGTATTCAACCTCGATCCGGTCGGCCGCAATCTTGGCGGTCGTTTCGTCCTCCGCCACCACTGCGGCGACCGGTTCACCGAACCATCGAACTTTGTCGACCGCCAGGGCATAGACTTTTGCAAGCCGCCACGTCCAACCTGGGGACGTGAAGTTGGCCTGTACCGGCAGCGGATGGGTATATTTTACAATCTCGTCGCCTGTAATAACCGTCAAGACCCCTGGCATTTCTAGAGCTTTGCTCGCATCTATCTTCACTATTTTTGCATGGGCATACGGGCTGCCCACGAAAACCAGATGCGCCATGTTGGGAAAATCCAGGTCGTCGGTATAGCGTCCTTTTCCCGATATGACCCGTGTTTCTCTGCTTTCCATTCCATCCCCCTTTTTTCTCCGCAAATTTCCACCCGGCAGTCAAGGCTTCGGCAAATCGGTCTGAGCGTCAGCCCTCAACTCCTCTATGGGCAATCGATAACTGCACCGACAAGGAGTTCGAGATGTTTTGGCCAAGACAGCAACCTGCATCAGTGCTGAATCGTAGGTTCACATACGCCGGTGGATTCAGTGGGGTCCGAGGTTCTATAGATTTCAACTGCGCCGGGGGCCGGACAAACAGAGTAACAGCCGCCGCATCCGATACAGTTCTCCACGTTGACCCATGTCGTTTCGTCTCCGTCCTGCATGGCATCGGAGAAGCACGCTTTCAGGCACATCTTGCAATAGATGCATTTCTCCGGATCGACCCTTGCCTTTTCAGGAGGCATGTCGCAGTAGGCGATCGCCGCGTCGGACGCGATGCCCAGCATATCTTCAATCGTTTTGTAGCCTTTTTCATCCATGTACTTTTCCAAACCGGCCACCTGTTTCCCCAGCCAATTGTAGCCGTAGCACATGACCGCGGAACACATTTCAACGATGTGGGCGCCGCTCATAATGAATTGGACAATATCCCGCCAATCGTAAGCACCGTTAGTGCCGGCGATAAAAATATCATCTTTGTAAGCGGCGCGTACTTCGTTAATCCAGCGCAGGGTCAGCGGTTTGACCCATGGACCGCCGATGCCGGCCTGACCGTAGATCAGCGGACGGCCGGTTTCGATATCCGGCACAAAGCCGATAAACCGGTTGGTCAGCGTCACCGCCGCCGCCCCCATTTTTTTCAATCGTCCGGAGAACTCGACAAGATCGTTCACCTGAGGGGTCACCTTGATCATGATCGGTACGTTCACTGCTTCAGCCACGGCCTGGGTGATCTCACAGGCATAGTCAAAATCCTGGCCAACATTCATACCGGTGCGCACACCCGGCATCAGCTTGGGATGGGGGCAGCCGAAATTCAGCTCGATGAGCGGCACGCCGCCGTCTTCCATCTGCTTGCCCAGTTCGACCCAACCACCAAGTTCAATCGATCCGATACTCCCGATAACAACAGCGTCGTTTTCTTTGGCATATCGGACCGTCTCCTTGATCTCTTTCATAAAATCTTCCGGTTGCTCGATGGCAAGGCCGCTGCGGCTGTATAAGCTGAAGCCGCGAGGAACTTTTCCCCTGCAAACCTCATGACGTTCATTCAAAAAACGCCACTTGGCGCGGGTGGTCAACTCCCGCATCGCCGGCGAATCGGTCATGGTTTTGGCAATGACGCCGCCCGCGCCGGCATCGATACACTTTTTCATATTGTTTGCGTTCAGAGTCGGTTCGGCTGATGCAGCCGTCAGGGGGTTCTTGAAGCGAATGCCGCAAAAATCAACTTCTAAATTAGCCATGATTGTTTCTCCTTAATTTTTGTGGATCGTGGCTTGGTCGGTCGTGGCACATCATGGATTGAGCCAATCGACGCGATCGGCCAGCGCCGGGAATTGTTTCCGGGCTCTTTTCAGGTCGGCGAGGTCTATCTCGGACCTTAGAATGACCTCTTCATCTCCCCCGCTGGTGAGAATGACACCCCACGGATCTGTCATCATACTGTGACCGACGAATTGAATTCCGGCATTGGTGCCGACGGAATTGGCTGAAATGAGAAAGGCTTGATTTTCGAGAGCGCGGACCCTGTTGAGCATCAGCCAATGCTCCAGCCGGGGATAAGGCCAGGCTGAACAGACAAGAAATATTTCGGCTCCCTGGTCGACCATGCGGCGGAACAGTTCGGGGTAGCGGAGATCATAGCAGGTAGCCATGCCTATTTTCCCCATGGGCGTTTCAACCACAACGACCTTATCCCCCGGTGTCAGTATCTGCGTTTCGCGGGAATTGTAGCCAAAGAGGTGGATTTTTCGGTAGTGGGCGAGAATTTCTCCGTGCGGCGAGACCAAGTAGCTGGCGTTGAAATATTTTTCCCCCGCCTTTTCGACAAAGCTGCCCGTATGCAGATACGCCTTCACCTTTTTTGCCAATTGCCGCAAGGTATTTAGGGTGAGGCCGTTTTTATCCTCAGCCTCGGATACGTAACGGTCAAAGCTCATAAACCCCACGTTCCATATCTCCGGAAGAATGATCAGATCCGCACCCTGGCAGCGGAGAATATTATCAGCGGCTTTCTCGAGGGTTTTCTCCTTGTCTCCCTCGACCACCGCCATCTGAATCGCCTGTACTTCCATAAGGGCCTTTCCCCCTTCCCGTTATTCCGTGGTCATATAATCCATGGGTCGAACGTCATAAGAAAGATCCAGACGCCGATCGAGACTCCCGTCGATCAGTTCGGCTGAAAAACGTTCACCGAACATAAATTCGCCGGTCAACATACCCAATGTTCCCGAATAGATGACAATATTTTGAAGAGATCCGGACGTCTTGGATCGTACAAAATCCATCAACTCGGCGGGATTCAAGATCGACCCGAGCCGTCCCTCCTGGTAGAGAACCTCTTTGCCGTTCTTCGTTACCTTGCTTCGGATCATCAGCTCGTCCCAGTGACCCTCGATTTCAGACAGGGACCAGATCTTTCGGCTGACCACGTTTGGACATATCTGTTTCGCTCTTGGGATATCCACCTCTTCCAGATGGCGATCCGTGTGATCACTCCCCAAACCCACGTAGACCTCCTGCTCACTCGCGATCAGCAGCACATACTCGACCTCTCCGGAAGTTTTATGGCCATAGACCTCGATCTCACCGTCCGTCACCATTGCCTTGCATATAACCGGATACAACGTTGGGGTCGTCTCGGGTCCGGGAATTCCTTTTTCCGCCAGTTCATCGATGTGCCGGCGGACTTCTTCCTGATTCCTGCCGGTATATCCGGCATTCACCATCCGCGTATAGACAAAATCAATAGAACTGGTCTTGCCTTTTTCTTCAAGCGTTAATCTGATCTCCACGTTTATCCTCCTGCTGTGTCGGACAAGGTTTTAGGTGCATGCGTGATCACGATGCACCGGCAGCGAAAAAGTCACGATTTGTGGTACCTGATTTCAAACGTGACACAGCCGTTTGGGATTCGGTAAGGGCCATGTTTCATTCCAGGTGGTCGGCAGGCATAGTAACCGGGAAGGTATGTTTCTTTCTTGGCAATGTCGTAAAGGCTTCCTTCCACGAGCAGGACTTCCTCCCAGAAATCATGGACAAGTGTCTCGGACGTCTCGATGCCTGGGGGAAATTTGAGCATTCGTGTATAATCTCCCGTGTCCGGGTCACGGCTGAGAATTTTTTCCTTGATTCCCAACGTATCTCCCTCCACCTTCCGCCACTCGTATTCGGTGTCATAATCCTTGAATTCAATTTCAGGTTTAGGCATGACGCTCCTCCCTTATTCAATTTTATGGGTTCTCCAAACTTCTTTCTTCTATCGCTTTTTTGGTAAGATCGAGATGATGCTCCATCATCTCACGCGCTTTCGCCGGATCTCCTTTCCTGACAGCTGCAAGAATGTTTTCATGTTCCGTAATGACCGCCTCCGCTCTGCCATGAATGCCAAGGGCTAGGATGCCCATCAGTTGAATCATATCCCGCAAGTTCTCCAGGATGCCCACCAGCCGGTGATTATTGGTCAACGAGCTGCATTTGATGTGAAACATACGGTCCGCTTGCAAGAATGCATTATAATCTTTTTTCTCGAGAGCTTTCCGCTGTTGATTCAATGCTTCTTCCAGTTTGTAAAAATCATCAGTTTGAGAAAATTTGGTCACTTTTTCGATCGCAGCGGTTTCAATGATTTTGCGCAGTTCAAAAATTTCCTCTACGTCTCTTCCTTTGAAATTATTGACCATCACCCCTCTGCGCGGCAAAACGATAATCAGCTCTTGCGTGGCAAGCTCCAAAAGCGCTTCTCTCACGGGGGTTCTGGAGATTCCAAGATCCTCTGCAAGACCTTTTTCAGAGTAGACCTCACCGGGTTTTAACCAGCCTCTCAAAATTGATTTGCGTAAAGCTTCATACGCCATTTTGGCCAGGGAATCCGGTTGACTTAAAGCATTGAGTTTGGGCATAATTTCATTCTCCATTTGATATGTAGTATATCACATATTAAATACATGGAGTCAAGAAAAATTTATTCCTTGGCATGGATTCATGTTAAGTACGATATTCGTCTCTTTTCAATCTTCAGTTGGTTTTTGAAATATGAGATAAGCGCAGGATTTTTGGCGCCTGAGAACTCGACAGCCGGAAAGGAAGATTTTTATATCCTCATGCCCACAGCGCGAAAAAAGCTATCTTTTTAAAAGTGTTGATGAGGGGAAATCAGATTGCTGTCGGAGCGGCTTCGGAAACTCGGGATGTGACCTTGCCGTGGTCGCGCGCCACGAGCATGTAAATCGACGGAATAACGAAAAGCGTGAAGAGCGTGCCGACGGCCATGCCGCCGACGAGCACCAGACCGATCGAGTTTCGGGCCGCGGCGCCGGCGCCGCTGACGAGGGTCAGGGGGAAATGGCCGGCGATGGTGGCGCCGCTCGTCATGAGAATCGGGCGCAGCCGGGTCAGAGCGGCTTCATACACCGCCTCCCGCTTGCTCATCCCCCGCTCCTGAAGCTTGTTGGCGAACTCCACCACGAGGATGCCGTTTTTGGAGACCAGCCCGACCAGGGTGACCAGACCCACCTGGGAATAGATGTTGAGGGTCGTGGTCCAGCCGCGGGTCCAGAAGTGCACGTTGGGATCAGGCATCTTCAGGAAGGTGAAGATGAGGGCTCCAAAGAGCGCCAGAGGCACCGATCCGGCCAAAATGACGAAGGGGTCGCGGAAACTGTTGAACTGCGCGGCCAGCACCAGGAAAATGAGGATGACGGCCAGGCTGAACGCCTGGATGAACTTGTTGCCCTCGGTCCTGAGCTGGCGGGACTCCCCGGTGTAATCCAGGACGTAGCCCTTGGGCAGAATCGCGGCGGCTTCGTTTTCCAGAAACTTGAGCGCCTCGTCGAGGGGACGGATGGCCACACCGCTGATCTTGACCGCGTTCAATTGCTGGAAGCGGTTGAGCGAGCGGGCCGTGGTGGTGTTTTTGATGGTCGCCACGGTGCTGAGCGGCAGAAGCTCGCCACCTGGGCCGGTAATATAGATGTTGAGGAGCTGGTCCGGATTGAGCCGGTCCGTGCGGCTGATCTGGGGGATGACCTTGTAGCTCCGACCGGCGATGTTGAAGCGATTCACGAAATTGCCGCCGAGCATGGAGGCCATGTCCTGCCCCACCTGCTGGAGATTGAGGCCCAGGTCGGCGACCTTGTCCCGGTCGATGACGATCTCCGACTGGGGCTGGTCGATCTTGACGTCGATGATCGGGGGAAAGGCGAACATCCCGCTTTGCATTGCCTTCATCTGGATCTGTTGCGCGAACTGGAGGATCTGGTCCGTTTCCGCCGTGGCGGTCAGCAGAAATTCGACCGGAAACTGTCCGCCGCCCGGAAGCGCCGGCGGCGTCACCGGAAACATGCGGATGCCGGGGATGGCGGCGAGTTTCTGCTGCACCTCCGGAAGGATCTGGAACACGGTGCGGTCGCGTTCCGACCAGGGTTTGAGAACCATGCCGGCGAACCCGGATGTCGGCGAGGTGACCTGGAAGGTGAAGTTGGTTTCCGGAAAGCTCAGGAAAACCGCGTTGGCGGCCGCGGCATAATCGCTGTTCTGATCGAGGGTCGAGTTGGCCGCCGCATCCAGAATGCCGAAAATGACCCCCTGGTCCTCGGTCGGCGCCAGTTCGACCGGCGACATCAGAAACATGGGAATCGTGAGCAGGCTCACGATGATCCAGACCGTGTAAACCGCCGGCCGTGCGTTGAGGGTCGCATCGAGCAGGCGCCCGTAGAAACGCCTCAGCCGGTTGAAGCCGCGGGAGATTTTCCCGGCGAGCCCGTGCTCCTCGATGCCGGGCTTCAGCAGTGCCGCCGACATCATCGGAGAGAGGGTGAGCGCGACGACGCCCGAGATGGTCACGGCGCCGGCCAGCGTGAACGCGAATTCCCGGAAGAGCGCGCCGGTCAGACCGCCCTGAAGGCCGATCGGCGCGTAGACCGCGGCCAGGGTGATCGTCATGGCGATGATGGGGCCCACCAGCTCGCGGGCGCCCAGGATGGCGGCGTCCATCGGCGACTGCCCCTCGCTCAGATGCCGTTCGACGTTTTCCACCACCACGATGGCGTCGTCGACCACAAGACCCACCGAGAGCACGATCGCCAGAAGCGTCAGGAGGTTGATCGTAAACCCGAAGACCTGCATCAGAAAAACGGCGCCGATCAGGGAAAGGGGAATGGCCACGACCGGAATGAGCACCGACCGGAACGATCCCAGAAAAAGAAAGATGATGACCACGACGATCAGCAGGGTATCGCCCAGGGTCTTGGTCACCTCGCGGATGGCGTTGGTGATGTAATCGGTGGCGTCATAGGCGACGCGTGCCGCCATGCCGGTGGGAAGCTGCCGTTCGATGGCGGCCATCTCCTTCGTCACCCGCTTGATGACATCGATGGAGTTGGCGTTGGGCAGCGGCCAGATGCCCATGAAGACGGCGGTCTGGCCCGAAAAGCGGACTTCCGCGTTGTAATCCTCCGCGCCAAGCTCCACATCGGCAATGTCTTCCAGCCGGATAACGGCGCCGTCCTGCGCGCGGATGACGAGGCGTTTGAACTCGCGGACCGAGCTCAGGTCGGTGTTCGAAACGAGATTGACCTGGACAAGAGACCCCTTGGTCTCGCCGACCGCCGCCAGAAAATTGTTGGCGGCGAGCGCCTGACGCACCTGCTGGGGGCTGATGTTGAGGGCGGCCATCCGCTCGGGCTTGAGCCAGACGCGCATGGCAAAGGTCCGGGCGCCCAGGATATCGGCCCTCTGAACGCCTTCGAGGGCCGACAGGCGCGGCTGCACCACCCGGACCAAGTAATCGGTGATCTCGTTCTGCTTGAGCACGTCGGAGGTGAAACTGAGATACGCCGAGGCGAACTGGCTGTCGGCCGACTCGACGTTGATGATCGGCACCTCGGCTTCCGGCGGCAGATCCCCACGAACCTGGTCGACCTTGGAGCTGATCTCCGACAGCGCCTTGATCGGGTCGTAATTGAGCTTGAGGCGAACGGTGATGGTCGAAAGTCCCTGGGCGCTCTTCGACTCGATGTAGTCGATGCCGTCCGCGGCCGCAATGGCGCGTTCGAGGGGCGTGGTGATGAACCCGCGGACCAGCTCGGCGCCGGCGCCCACATAGACGGTCGTCACCGTCACCGACGCGTTTTCGCTGCGGGGATACTGCCGGACGTTGACCGAGCGGATCGCCTGCAGGCCGGAGATAATGATGAGAAGACTGACCACGAGCGAAAGGACGGGCCGGCGGATGAAGATATCGGTAAATGCCGTCATGGTGCGAAGCCCTGGATGACTTTTAGAATAAACGTTTTAAAGATTAATGTTTTCACACTGCCTGCGCTGTTTTCAAATCAACTGTTTTCCGGCGTCGGATGCCGCTTGAAATCCGGAGCGTGGGTGTTGTCGACGACGACGGACTGGCCGTTGCGCAGCTTGAAGACCCCGGTGGTCACCACCGTCTCGCCTTCGTTGAGGCCGGACGTCACGGCGGCAAAGTCCCCCCGCTTGTCGCCCAGGCGGACGAACTGCTGGCGAAGCGTCTTTTCGGGTTTTCCGGTCGTCTCGTTTTTCTTCTCTTCGACAATGAATACGGAGTCGCTGTAGGGGGCATACAAAACGGCCGTCTCGGGAATGACGACCACGGGTTCCCGCTTGGGCATGACCACGGCCGCATTGACGAACATGCCGGGGCGGAGCTGCTCGCCGGGGTTTTCCATGGTGGCCTGGATGCGGATGTTGCGCGTGGCCGCGTCCACTTCGGGGTTGATTGCCGTAATCCTGCCCTCGAGGGTCCTGCCGGGCAGGGCGTCGGTCGTCACGCGAACCGTCATGCCCGGACGGATGCGGGCGATATCCTGCTGGGGAAGAAGAAAATTGACGAAAATCGGATCCATCGCCTGAAGCGAAACGATCTCGCCCCCCTCCCTCAGCAACTGCCCGAGATTGACCAGGCGAATGCCCACGCGGCCCGAAAACGGGGCGCGGATGGTTTTCTTGTCGATGACCGCCTGGATGACATCGAGATCGGCCATGGCCGATTTGTACTGTGCGTCGGCGTTGTCGTACTCGGATTTCGAAATCGCCCGCTGCGCCAGAAGGCCCTTGGCGCGCTCGAAATTGATCTTGGCCAATTTCATCGACGCTTCGGCCGCCCGGAGCTGGGCCTCCTCCGACGAGGTGTCCTGCTTCACGAGCAGATCGCCGGCCTTGACCTTCCCGCCGGGTTCGAAGGCGATCTCGGTGACCTTTCCGCTCAGTTCGGCCGTCACCATGACCCCCTGGACCGCTTCGAGCGATCCTACGGAAGGCACCAGCATCTCCCACGATTCGGCGGCCGCCTTGGTTGTCGTCACGGTTTCGGGCGGCGGCGCGAAATTTTTCCCCTGCGCGATCATCCGGCCGATCTGGAGCGCCTTGATGCCGCCGATGACGCCGACCAGAACGATCAGTCCAACGATGGTGAACAGTATTTTCTTTTTCATAACCCTGCTTCAGTATGAAGGGAGATACCCCGATTGCGCAACAAAAAACGGTCCCGATACCCTGGAAACCGTCTCATTAGGTCCTCCGGTCCGCTTTCCCGTCAACTTCTTACAATATTATTTGTCGGCGTCGATGTCAATCCACAGAAATCCGTTCGCATGTAGACGTTCAGATAAAGATTTTGGCCTGCGAGGCAGTCGTATCAGTCAACCGTCAACGGGCGACAACGCCGTCCAAAATCATTATCTGAAAGTCTATAGAATTCGCTTGCAATCGATCGTCCTTTACGTATAACACCCTACCATCCGGCGCGGCATTCCCGTCATCGGATCGGACCGGCGCAAGACGGTTTCACGATATGAAGAAAAGGATAATATTCGCTCCATCATGCCTCTTTTCGGAAAACTCCTCTCGGTCAATCTGACCGACGGCGCCATCGAATCCCGCTGCCTTCCCGATGCGACGTGGCGCAAGGGGCTCGCCGGCCGATCGTTGAATGTTGAGCTGCTTCACGGATATGTCTGCAGAGAACGCGACGCCGCAGGAGAAGCGGTAGGCATGGACCCGCTCGCGCCGGAAAATCCGCTGATCCTCTCCTGCGGCCTGTTGACCGGAACGCCGGCGCCGTCGTCGTCGCGTCTTCACATCAACGCCGTCAGTCCGCTCACCGGGCTTCTGGGAAGCTCCAACGTCGGCGGCGATTTCGGGATACGGCTG
>AMWB02166960.1_pt1 | contig 31420 bp, 28 predicted proteins | sample 200311 | NCBI WGS metagenome assembly AMWB02 (sample SAMN02737377, study PRJNA173069) | bioreactor metagenome | biome: anode biofilm in microbial fuel cells | place: USA: California | collected 2010-12-16
CGCCGCTGATCCATAGTGAGAGGCATGATGAAATTATTGATATTGTGAAGAAAAATCCAAGACAACTTAAAAGTGCCATTACTGAAATACAGGAAAAAAAGGAATTTACAATTTCGTTTTCTTAACCTGGATTTATATTTGTCCATGTACTTATCATCTGTACAGGGTTCAGCTCAGCAATGACCGAAGGAAAAGCACTGGAAATTGGGGTAAAAGGCCTTTTAATGAAGGCTTTTATTTTCTCTGAACTTGCGGACGTAATTCATAATGTGCTGAAAAAAGAACTCAGCAATGTACATTGCTGTCAGTGCAAATCCGAAGGGTCAATATGCACCCGGACCTGACTGACTCTATCCATGTGCACCCGGATCATTTCCCGAACAGCTTCGCCTATGTCATGGGCCATTTCCACAGTAATCTTCGGATCCACCACAATGTCCATATCCACAAGAAAGGCAGCGCCGCTTCGGCGTACCCGTATTCCATGCACGTTTTTAACCCTGTTGACGCTGAGCGCAAGCGTCTTCACTTCCTGGATTTTATTCTCGCCCACAGATTCATCCATGATCTGGCCCACTGCGTCCATGGCAATCCCATAACTCATCTTGAATATGAACAGGGCCACCACAATACCGGCTACAGGATCAAGAACAGGATATTTTAATTTGGCACCAACAATACCGATCAGCGCGGCAATGGAAGAAAAGGCGTCTGACCTGTTATCCATGGCATTGGCAATGGTTGACGGACTGTTGGTCTTCACCCCGGCCCTGTACATGAACTGGTACATCAACTCGTTGACGACAATTGACAAGATCGCCGCGTATACGGCCAAATCTCCCGGGGCATGGAGAGATCCCTGACGGATTGTTGCGATGGCGGTTCTGATAATTTCGACACCGGCGGCGACCAGCATGCCCACCACCACCAGGGTGGAAATCACCTCGGCCCTGCCGTGGCCGTAAGGATGTTCTTTATCCGCGGGTTTCTGGGCGATTTTCAGGCTGATATAAATAAACATGGATGCAAAAATGTCCGAGGCGGAATGCACGGCATCCGCAACCATGGCCCCGGAGTTTGACACAATGCCTGCCCAGCCCTTTATGACCGTTAATCCAAAGTTCCCGACAAACCCGACAACCGCCCAGAACCGGGCGGTCTGAAAGTCTTTATCCGTTGATGTCACGCCTTGACTTTGCCCATTAATTATTTGCTCTTGAAAAAAAATCCCGATTCTAAACGTATGGTATCTCATAATGCCGCCATGAGCTGTTAGCGTATAGAAACAAGCTCACCAATGATTGAACCGACAATCACTTTAGACTGGATGCGAACCGGGAGACGCCTTTCATCCCTGGTAATCCAGAAACGCAACATAGGCTTGTCGCTTTTTTCAAACACCCCGCCAAAATGGATAACCTCAGGCTCAATCACATAGGTATCATAGGTGGTGTTAAAACATGTTATGGTCTCTTGTCCCACAACCGTTGCTCTGCCCATAAAACATTTTTTCCCGTCAGTGATGGGAAAGTTGATCTCCTTTTTGTTGCCTAAATCCATGCCGCGTATTTTATAAAATGCCGCAAGCGGGTCAAATGTGCCGGGAGGAATCGTTATCGGCTCTCTTGGGGCATTAAAATTTGAATATCTGGCGACACCTTGTTCCCAATCAAACTGCACGAGGATATCGCGTTGTTCGCTCCCTGTCTCTTTTTTGCTGTAACAAACTGAACGGTTGAGATCAAGGTCCGTATATGAATCAAGTTGATCTCGAATTTGATATAAGACATCCACCAGTGGAGAGGTTTCCACCTTCAATGAAAAGTGCCGGCAAGGTCGTTCGCCGACCTTTATCACGGGCTGAACATTAAAAGAGGCAACGCCTGCGTCAATCGTATCCCAGCGGATCTGATATACAAGCTGCTCTCCCGGGGAGAAGGGCAGTTGATTTTCTGACGCTTCTTTATCCGAGGCCTTTACCGATGACCCGCATAAAAAAGATAAAAACAGCAGCATTAAAAAAAAGAATCCGGTAATAACAAAATTGGGCAACGCCCGCTTCCACTTTAATTTAATCTTATTCATTCAATAAACCCGATTACCTGGCGGGGCCTGACACCGTCGGAAGGGGCGACAACCCCCTGTTTTTCCATAAGATCAATAATCCGCGCTGCCCGGTTGTAACCGATCCGTAACGCCCGCTGCACCCCGGATATGGAGGCCTGACGGGTGGACATGACAAGGTCGAGGGCCTGCTGATACTTTTCATCATACTCATCATCGTCAAACGCCATTGTATGCTGGGGCTCTTCTTTTTCCGTGGTAACATCCATAATATATTGGGGTGTTCCCTGGGCCTTGACAAAGGATGTGATGGCGCTTAATTCCCGTTCGGACAAATATGTGCCGTGGACCCGCTTGAGCCGGGCCGTGCCCGGGGGGACAAAAAGCATGTCTCCCCTGCCCAGAAGCGTTTCCGCCCCATTGGCATCAATGATGGTCCTGGAGTCCGTCTTGGATGAGACCTGAAAGGAAATCCGGGTGGGGAAGTTGGCCTTGATAATACCGGTGAGAACATCGACGGAAGGCCGCTGGGTGGCCAGAATCAGGTGGATGCCTGCAGCCCTTGCCATCTGGGCAATGCGGGTCAAAGAAAATTCAATATCCTTGCTGGCGGTCATCATCAGATCGGCCAGTTCGTCAATGATTACGACAATATAGGGAAAGGGGGTAAATTCCTCGTCCATATCCGACAAATCCATCTGTGACAAATCAGTGGTCCGGATTTTTTTATTGTACTGCTCTATGTTTCGCACATGCAGCAGGGCCAGTTTCTCATACCGCTGCTCCATTTCCCTGACTACCCACTGAAGGGCAATATTGGCCTTTTTCATGTCTGTGATCACAGGGGTAATCAGATGAGGAATGTCGTTGAACAATGAGAGTTCAATACGCTTGGGATCAATCATAATGAATTTAACCTGGTCAGGGCTTGATTTATACAGAATGCTGCAGATCATCGCGTTGAGCGCCACGCTTTTACCTGTTCCTGTGGCACCGGCAATAAGCAGATGAGGCATTCTTTCAAGTCCTACCACCACGGGTTTTCCGATGATATCCTTACCCAGGCAGATGGGCGCAGGGGATTTGGTTTCAGAAAAAGCTGAAGCGCCCACAACATCCCTGAAAGGCACAACACACATGGCGGGATTAGGAATCTCAATACCAATGACATCCTTGCCCGGAATAGGGGCCACAATACGGATACTCAAGGCGCTTAAGGCCAGGGCCAGATCATCGGCCAGGCTCACGATCTTGCTGATCTTGATACCCGGGGCGGGCTTGTACTCAAAGGTGGTGATTACAGGACCCGGCAGTACTTCCATGATTTCGCCCTTGATGCCGAAGTATCCCAATTTTTGCTCCAGCAATTCAGCATCCCGTCTGATGGCCTCATGGTCCACCACGGTCTCCTCGCCCCCCTTTTCAAGAAAATCCAGGGAAGGCAGTCGGTACGCGCCATCACCACTGTTCTGGACATTTTCCCGGGAGAAAGGCTTGTCTGCGGGCTTGGCTGAATCCGGCCGGACAGGATTCGTAATTTTTACCTCGTTTTCCGGTGTCTCCACGGGTTTTGACTGGCCCTCTCTGGCTTTTTTCAGGGTATCAAGGACCTGTGTCACCAAAAACCCGGGGGAGGCTGGTGTCTGCAGGGTGTTTTTTTCGGGTTCCTTCAGGTCAGGCTCCGGCCGCGGGGTCTCCCTTATTTCAGGAATGGGTAAAGGGGAGGCGCAGGCTTCGAACTCAAGGGTCGAACCCGAAATATCATCATCTTGACAGGCAGTCGGCTTTTCTTCATCCGTTTTTAAGGGTATTGACTCTAAAGAAGCAGGCAGATCGACAACAGGATCACCGGGAGGTATTTTGAGAGGCTCATGGGCTTTAAGCAGTTCATCATATCTGTTTCGAAGCCTGACATACCGGTCTGCCAGGTTCAGATTGGCCAGCAGCAGTTTGACATATGCATTGGGCTTATTCTGTCCGTCAAAGGTCTTGTCCGCTTTTTCCATTTCAGCGATCATCACCGTTGCAATACGTTCGGCATCACCCTGCCCAATCTCCCCACCAATCTTAAATTGATACTCTCCGCATTCGGTTCTCAAACACAAAAGATTGTTATCTAATCTATAATTCTTATTTTCCACGCTAAATAATACTTTCCTGGAATAAGTACTTATGAACAACGGCCGACACGGTCATAATCGGTCAGCCCACATCAAATCCGTTAAAAATCCAACCCGTAGCCGCTAATCTTTCATTAAAACATACCGAGCACAGCCGCATATTTTATATCATAACATAGGCGGGGATTCCAGGCAGTTGAAATATTTCCGTTTTCGCTTTGACATAAATACCTGCCGTAGCGGGATTTAAGTTTTCCCATATCAATTATGTGTAAGGGAGGATAAGGAATCGGAAAAAAAAGCTATTGCCGGTTTCCTGCCATTAACCCGCGGTTGGGAGGTAAACACCTGTTCCTTTAGGCAAATCCTTGAAATCCGGAATCCTGTTGCCCTGGACTGGACCCCGGCCCGGAATATGGTAAACGGTTCCGGGATCTTTAAACTTTGCACCGGCTATCCCATAAGCCGTTTTATCTTTTGTTATGATAAAAGGGCCTTTATACCCCACCACCAGACGGGTACCTGACGGCAGGTCATCCCAGTCCGAAATTGCACATCCCCTCAAAATCCGATCCGAGGGAAGAAAATAAATGGTGGAGGCAGCATGGTAAGCCTCTCCAGCATGGCACCTGGCGGTCATCCGTCCGGAAATGATTTTTATGATGTCTTTAGCCTCTTGCCGAACTTGTGCCGTCTGCTGGTTGAGCAATACCTTTGTGCCCACGGGCAAACGGTCCCAGCCCAAACTTGAGGCGACCCTGTCACCCGCCAGGGTGTTTCCGCCAGGCAGCACATAGACCGTGCTGGAGGCATTATAATCGTCACCGGCAATGGCCCTGGCAGGATTTCGTTTAGAAATAACATCGGATTTCAAGACTTGAAACGCCGTATTGCCTGTATAAGCAACAGCATTGGAAGCCGGATAAAACACCTGGGCCAGCATGGGATCCGGTGTAAGGCGACCAGCCCTGACATCAGGATCAAAAGGCCAGGTTGGCCCGAGTCCTGCCCGGGTTCTGTCAAAATTTTTCGCACATCGTTTACGCCCTCTGTGATTGTTGGAAAACCATGGATTGGGTTTGCCGTATGCAATCTGACTGTGGGTCAGAATGTCTTTATCCTGAAGTCCATAGGCCCGTTTAAGCATCAACAGCAGCATCTCCGCAGACGTGTATTGACTGGTGGTCAAGGGGGCATCGTGGTAGCCGACAAATTCGATGCCCACGGAGATATCGCTGACATCAGACCTCCCGTCCCACATGGACAGGCCGGCATGGTCAGCCCGGTATTTTTTATCCAGAATCCGGTAAACCGTCCCGTTCCTGGCAATAACATAATTGGCATGCCCGCCGGGTGTGGTCCGGCCGTTTTCAAACCGCTTGCCTCTGGAAACCACTCTTAAAGTACTTTCCAGTTCCAGCTCGGAAGTATGCACGATGATCAGCCGGGTCCTGGTGCGTACCTTTTTTTTAAATCTCGGATTGATCCGTGAACCGTAATCTATAATGCGGCTCTGGAAACCGACAAGGTCTGGATCAGGATAGGAGGCTTGTCCAACCTGACACGAGGGCATTGTCAACAGTATTATAACCAACAGCAGGACAATAACCGGTACCAGGGCAGAACCCTTTGAAAAATAAAAATTGTCAGAAAGTTCGATATTCATGGGTCCAAATTATATCAGTACAGGTCCGAGATTGCAAAGGTACTTCATATAAAGAATCCAAAAAAGGAAGATTTTATATCCACAGGTATTAAGGAATGAGCACAAAATAAGGAGATCATTTTAATTTTTAGTATCAAAGTCCCAGATGATAGAGTATGTTCATGGCTACCATGAACATACTCTATCATCAAAAAACAGAAGATATTATGCCTCGACACTATGAAAGCCTGAATGAACGAAACCACCGGAGAGATGCATTATTTAAAAGGAAAGTGTTACCTAAAGCAAAAAAAGAAGGGTTTTGACTTTTTATCTAAAATAGCCAAAACCCTTCCTGGAAGCTGGTACCGGAGGTCGGACTTGAACCGACAAGGCCCGAAGGCCGGAGGATTTTGAGTCCTCTGCGTCTACCAATTCCACCACTCCGGCGTAGAGCCCTTTTTTTAATGGAATTGTGTCTGCTTGTCAATCCCCAAATTCACTGCCTTAATTTAATATATTTTTCCGATGCCGATTTTTAAATTTTTGTCAGGGTGTTTTTGATTCCAGGCTCTACAAAAAGAGTAACCTGGGGACGGCAGGCACAATATATGCTAACTTGGGTTCTGTTCATGTGAACAGGTTACCGGATTAGGCAAAAAACTTAAATCAAAGGAGATAAAATATGCCTGCATTATCTCAAGAAACCAGTAAAGCCTGGGAGAGCCACAAAGGCCCTGTTATATTATCCACAGTGAACAAGGACGGAGTGCCTAATGCCATTTATGCGACCTGTGTGAGCAAATATAACGCTGAATGACTGGAAACCTGAAAAGTGAAAGCTGTTAAAATCCCTTATGATCAATTGAGCCCGGAAGCTCTCCAGGGTGTTATTGAAGGATTTGTCACCCGAGACGGCACGGACTATGGTGAAGTAGAGACTCCCCTGGAAACAAAGATTGCCCAGGTGATGGCCCAGATTAGATCCGGCAAGGCCGTTATTGTTTTTGACCAGGAAACTGAATCTTGCACTGTTTTGAGAAGCGATGATCCTTTGGTTAGGGCGCTGGGGTGAGCTTTAGTTAGGTTTTAAAGGGGAATTTGATTAAAGGCACCGAATCGACCTAATCATCTGCGCTGACCATGGCCCGATGAATTGCCTTGTTCGCTGAATTATTCTTTTGGTTCTGAGGGAAGTGCCTTGAGGTTGGGGAGAAAACGAGACATATCGAACTTTCCTTTGTTCCTCATGATGTCCCATACCTCTTCGATTTTTATCTTTCCTTAAAATCACGATGATTACCTGAAAAATCAGCTGGGCACAATTTCAGGCACAGTGACCGCATCCAAAATAAAAAGGCTCGCAACTGAAACGCTGAAAGCCTTGATATTATTGGTACCTGGGACGAGAATTGAACTCGTACAGTGCTAAGCACCGAGGGATTTTAAGTCCCTTGCGTCTACCAGTTCCGCCACCCAGGCATTTAATGATGTGAAAAATATATTATTGCGCATAGATTTGCAAGTCTAAATCCATAGTTCTTCCTTGACACGTCATCATTCTGTATGTTTTATGGAATTTGATGTCGCGTTAAAAAGCCGATGGAAGCGAACAAAGGAGTTTTTATGACGGGATTGTAACTTGAAAAACAAATATTTTTTCAAAAATGTGTTGAGTTTTATGCCCATTTGTGTCCGGGCGTACATTTGGGCTCCAGCCTGCCATGGCCGGTATGGATTTTCTTTCAGAGGCAAGGGCACTGGTAAATTTACATTAAGGCGGATTTTTTGATGTGGAAGGCCATTAATTCTATCTTTTTTGATCGGCGGGATTACAAACTCATTGAGATTGTAACCTCGGTGTATAACGAACCCAAAACGCTCGGGTACACAAGCAAACTGCTATATCCTTATTTTCACCCTTTAGGGATAAAAGAACTTGCAGAATCCAGAGGCCTTCGCGCTGCGTATTCCATTGTCAACCTCATGGAATCGATTGAAAGCGGTGATATCACACGACGCCTTAAAGCCTTGGCAGGCCTTAAGGACGATCTTGTGGACACCGTTGGCGGCCCCATGCCCAAAAATACGTCCAGGGTGTTGCTGCAGATTATGAAAGACCTGGTTCGGGCAAAGGGAGAACCTGAACATCAGCTTAAGCTGGCCCACGATTTCAGAATTGCCGCATTTGGCAAACCCAGGGCTATCCGACATCTGCTTGACCACTACCATCTGCTTGAAATGCCCGAAGAGTGGAATCAGATCACCTTTGACGACCATGTTCATGATGCAAACACCTCGGGCAGGAAAAGTGCCACACACCTGATCATGGATGCCTGGATCAAAGGCATTCGAAGCCTGCGTGTGATATACTATCACTATATTGAACCCAAATGCGCATTGGAGCTGATTGAAGCGGCCAGGATCATGGAAATTGATCTGAGAATCGGTATTGAATTCTGGCCCCTTCACCGGGACAGATATATCTCTTTTATCTGGGTCTCCCGGGGGCTGCCTAACCTTGAATCCTTTTTGAGCTTTCTTGCCCGACCATCAGTGATTCAGTTCATGGAACAAGGGAAAGCCCTTGAAAAGTTCCAGGAAAAATATCTCTATCGCTTGTTGGACGAATTCAATGCGTCAGGACGTATGGAATTGTGCCGGGATCTTGATATCACCATGACGCCTGTTGTGGCTGAAGAATTTCTCGATTTTGTCGGACCTGGTCAGCCAAGCTTTCAATACCTTGGCGAATTCATCCACTCAAAAGTCATTAAGGCCATTCAAATAGAGATTTCCCGATTAAAAGAGAGAGAAACCACTCCGGAGGCCGAAACGCACCTTGACCGTCTGTCCAAAACAATCAATGATTTCATGGTCAGTGACATTCTTGAACAATACCTTGATGGCGCAAACTTTTTCAACGGGCTTTACGATTATGTTAAAGAAAAAGGAGATTCTGCCCCCCCAAGGCTTTGTGTAAGCTTTTGCACACTTTTGGACCAAGTTGAAGAACTTCTTGACGATTTCCGAATTACCCTCAATCTTGACAGGCTTGGGCCTGAAGATGTGCTTGAACTTTTATATGAAAGCTACGGCAGGATCAATAGAATTGAAATTATCAATCTAAAAAAATACAATCCCCTGGACAATGACGTCATGCTGCGCGTCAATGAACTGAAAGAAGCGGTCAATCAGGGGAGTATATTAAAGTTAAAGCGCATTATTTCAAAAATTATTGCAGATGTCCAAAAACATGATCTCCATCAGAAGCAAGACCGGCTGAACAACCTGTCTATGATCCTCAACGACATTAACGAACTCAAGCATATGTTTGATGCCCGTCCCATAAAGTTAAGAATCGGGTCCGACTCTACAGGTAAGCCGGGGCATTACGGCATGGGGTTTGCGGTTCTTGATACCCTGCCCTTCAGGGTTCGGAAAAAAATCAGAAAAGAAAACGGCGGCAGACTGCGCCTTCCTGTTAATGTCAAAACCAACCTGTGTACCACCACATCCCCTCCTGAATCTCTTTCCGATACTATTGCCTGGATACCTGGTATACACAGGCTATTTTCCACGATGAAAAGGTCGTGGATACCGGAATTTTACCTGCTTGACCCCGGTTCCAAAGGTAATCTGGTGACCCTTGGACGATCAGCTTTGATGGGACAAAAAAACAATCTTGTTGCGACATCCGATGAAAAATCAAAATCAAAAAAATCTTTTAAATACCTTAACACCCCGCTTAAAAATTTTTTCAAGGTCATTGTAGGATTTATTCCGGCCCAGCTTTGTTTCATGCTGACCAAAGAGTGGTGGCTTCTGGCCTATTTTGGTGCCTTGATGTGGTTCGGAATAACGGGCATAAGAAATGTGATACAGTCGGTACTCGGCGGAGGTGGTATTAGAAGGGCATCACGTTTAAAATGGAATGACTACGTCAGTTGGGACAGGCTTGCGGATTCCCTTCTATTTACAGGGTTCTCAGTCCCTCTTCTGGATTATCTTGTTAAAACACTTCTTTTGGACAAAACATTGGGTATTACGATAAATAGCGGCCCTGTGATGCTTTATAGCGTCATGGGTCTTGCCAACGGTATATATCTTTCCAGCCATAATTTTTTCAGGGGACTGCCCAAAGGAGCCGTGACCGGCAATTTTTTCAGGAGCATCCTTTCCATTCCGGTTGCCGTCGTACTCAGTACACTAACAGGAACTATTTTAGGGTCTTTCAATATTCCAAATGTTAACGGGATTCTTCAAAAATGGGCGGCTATCATTTCAAAAGGAGCATCTGATGTTGTGGCCGGATTTATTGAAGCTGCGGCAGACCGCTCTGTCTACACACGACTTAGGAAACAAAATATCCGGAAAAAAATTTCTGAACTTTTTGATATTTACTCCCAACTCATCATGCTGTTTCCGGAAACGGAAGAATTGAATATTTTAGAAAACTCAAGCATACTTTTGGATAACAAGAACTCGGAAGTCCGGGATCTGGCAACACTGATCATCATTAATGCCCTGGATCTGTTTTATTTCTGGATGTACCTGCCCAGGGCCCAGTCCTCATTAATACGTGTGGTTTCAGACATGACGCCGGAAGAAAAGGCAATATTTTTCCAGGCCCAGAACATGCTGCGTCATGAGCATCATATCAGCAGATTGTTTGTGGACGGAATTCTAGGCAAAAATTTTTCCCGGCCTCTCACCTTTTATCTGAGCTTATACCGGACGTATCTTAACAGCATTAAAAAGGTAAAGGCCTCTATCCTGCATGAAAAATTCGACGAGAAACCATATTCATAAACAGACTTATTTTTATATGTTTTCCTGCTATAGCCTGAATTTTGCTTGATAATAACACCGAAGTTATCATATAATACTTATTTCATAATAATGGCTTATTTATTTTAAGGATAGTTCAATGGCAAAAATGTTTTACACCGGGAATAGGGAATCCAAGCTTCTTTCCAAAATTGAATCTTCAAAGGAGCGGGAAAGAATTAAAACCATCAGCGCTATCCGGGATAACATTGATTCATTCAGCAATAAAGTTTCCATGAAACTTATTGAAACCGGGCTCATTGAAACCGTAAGCAAATCCAGTGTGGAAAACCAGATTGTGCGTTGCTTGGACAACCTGTGCCGGGCCGAGGATTTTGATATTGACTATGCGGTGGCCCCATTCAGATCCCTGGTTTCAAACCCCAATATTGCCAGCCTTTATTTGACTGCATTTGTGGTTGAAAACTTGATCAACCATAAAGATGTCATTGATATATACGGCAGCGACGATGATATTTACTTTTGCATTCAAAAGGAATTAACGGCTCTGATGGAGGGTAGCAGCGGACGCTGATCAACCTGTCTACCGTCTCATTTCAAATTAATAAATGTCACTTTTCCGGAATCATATCCGGAAAAGCGACCTGTTCTTTATTATTTCCTAATCCAGGCACCAGCCTCGTTCTGGTAATAGTGGCCTTCTGTACCGTTCGAAAACAGGGTGTCTGCCCTTCTTTTCTGAACAAGCTGGATGGAGACATTCTGCTGTTTTGCAATCTGGGTGTAAATGGTTTTGCGATCCTGGTTTTCGGCTGCCACCACGTCTTGTTTTTCTTTTTGGGCGGTGACAAATTCAAGATGAATTAATGTTTTGATTTATATAGGAAAAATCTGCCTTGGCAGATATGTCAAATTTAAGATCACCCATCTGAGATATACCGGGAATAAAGGGAATCAGTGTATTTTGGGTAACGGAGAATTGATCAGTGGCAATTTGACATTTGGCAAAAGGACTCATAGCAGAATCAAGACCGGCTCTGGCCGAGAAATCAATGCTCAGGCCCGAAAATCCCAGACGGGTCACCTTTCCTATAATATCCATGCCAAAATCTGAGGCCTGGACGACCTTTGCAGAAACAACAGGGGCGATTTTATCATGCAGGACAATTTTTTTTGCCCCTGCCCGACCAAAAGTTTTTATATTTCTAAAAGGATAGGTCATGGGCAGTTCAAAATAAACACCTTGGGCCCGGATGCCTTTATCTTTGATGTTTTGTCGAAAGTCTATTTTGTCAATCAGGGCATCAAGCGTTACATGCTTTAAAGAGTCAGGTCGCCAGAAATTACCATCAAATTCGGTTTTTACCTGTACCCCGGAAATATTGAGAACATCCTTGTGTTTGGCTTTATTCTTTCTAAATGACTTAATGCCTGTTCCGGTAAAAGTCAACTGACCGGCCTGGTGTTCAAAATCGCCTGAAACAAAGAGCCTGAAGTGGGGATCAAAAAATTGAATTTGATCTGGAAAATCAATCGGATACAAAGACAATGCCATAGATTTAGCTGTAAGGTCCCAAGTCTTGGTGACTTCATTTTGAAGCGTCAAAGAGAATTGATCAATTGTACCGGATGCCATTTGGGAGAAAATTTCAAATCTGAACGGACCCAAATCAATTCCAGGACTTATGATCTGCACGGGCCCGTCTGCCTTGAGAGCCATTACTGTTTTATCATGAGACAAAACACCTGAAATTTTAGGAAAATTAAAGTTTAAACGAGGCGCCGCTTCAAGCCCAAGGTTATTGAGTTCAAAATGAAAGTTTGAAAAATCTTTTGTTTCAATTGAGAACTCCACAGGCCCGTGAAATTTGCTCAAGATCCGCTCCCCATCCGGGACCATCGTCAAAAGCATCTCAGGATAAAGATGTTCTCCAAAAATTTTCATTTGCACGGGACCTTGTAAAAAATTAGCTGTGGCCCAAAGCGTGATCTTTTGATTCATGGGAAGGATGGACATTTTCATCTCCCCAAGAAGCGTCTTGCGGTCCAGTTGGATATCTGCCTCCACTGGGATGCAAACCCGATCTTTTCCAGCATTAATAATGAGGGTGCTGTTTTTTAAAACAATGTCTTCCGGCAGATATGAAAAATATGATTCAAATGCGCTGATATCAAAAACAGGGTGGTCTGTATGATCCACATCCTTATCCCGGGGAAATGAAAATCCGTTGACCCGGATTCTATTTTTTTCATCCAGATGAAGCGTCACATTAAGCCCCGATATAACGATTTTTTCAACACTGATAATATTTTTTGTATCAATATGGTAGGAAAACCCTATCGTATCTATGTGCAAATCCTCACCAAAAGCGATATCACTGATCTGGATATCATTGACCCCCAAGCGGGATATTGTGAAATCAAGGGGCTGGTTCCCCGGCAAAGGGCCAAGGACTGAATGGATAATATGCTTTGAAATAGTTGGCAAAAAAATAATAATAGACTGGACACACAACACAAGAAGCAGGCATGCCGGCAATAAAAGTTTTAAAGTCCTTTTAAATGGCATTTTTAATGTCTACACGCAGCAAAAGATCTCCCGGGGGCATACCTGGTATGGATTTGCCCATCCCCTTAAGCCGCAACAATGATCCGCGCCTGACACCTGCAGGCACCACCACCCGGTAAACGGATTTTTTAAAACCCCAGGGGATGGTGACAAGCTTTTTAGTCCCTGTGAGCGCTTCAAGGGAGGTCAGTGCAATGGTACCGTAAAGATCTGTTCCGCCTGACGGGTCTGCAGCAGGGGTGACAACATGAAGCCTTGGGCTGCGTTTTTTTCGGGTGAATCTGTCAACACTTTTGCTGAATCCGATCTTGGGCAGTTTGGTGTTCAGAGTAATAAGGGCCATACCCGAAAGAAAACCGCCGATGTGGGCCCACCAGGCAACGCCGGCACCGGCACCCTGCCCTGTGGCGTTAATGAATTGAATAAAAAACCAGATCCCCAAAAAAACAAATGCAGGTATCCTGACGAACAAAGGGAAAATAAACACAGGGATCAGGGTAAGGATTTTATTTCCCGGATGAAGAAGGAAATAGGCCCCCATAACCCCTGCAATGGAACCGCTTGCACCAATGGTCGGCACAGCAGATGACTGGTTGAGCAAAAAATGGAAAAACGCGGCAAGCAGTCCGCAAACCAGATAAAAGGCAATAAACCGAAACGGACCTATCTCCTGCTCAATGTTGTCACCAAAAATATACAGAAACCACATATTCCCGATAAAATGCCAGAAACCGCCGTGCAGAAACATATAGGTAAAAGGTGATGACAGTTTGTTCAGTAGGGAAAAATAAACTGCCATCTGTGCCATGGTGTATTTTGCAGGGACAAAACCGAATGTATAGGCAACTGCCTGATCATTAATTCCTGTAATCATCTGCCAGACAAAAACCAGACTGGTAATGAAAATAATGCTACAGGTCGCCACTGCACAGGATGCTGTTTCCTGTTCGTCTCTTAACGGGATCATGAAGGCACCACCCTGAGCTGAAAATTTTTGGACAATCTGGTTTTAAGTTTTTTTAAAAGATCCATCACCGCATCTTCAGGCGTGTATTCTTTAAGATCTCTTCCTTTGGAAAGATGCTTGAACAGACCTGAATTTTTTTCATCCAGATCAAGGGACAACTGCACATATTCAAGAAGGGCAAAGTAAATACCGGCCATCTGATGTGCTTGGCTCCTGGCGATCAGGGTCTTGCCCCTAAGCGTCAAGCTTTGTTCAAGGGCCTGTGTGGCCTGTTTTATACTATCGAAAGATGTCGGAAAATCAAAACGTGCATCAATCATTTGGTCCACCGGCCATGAGTCTTCTTCAGTCTCAAGGAAATCCAGATACAGTACCGCTGTCAGAATAACTTTAACATCGTAATAAATATCAGGGTCATGCGCGGCCCTTGGACCTGCGACATTAAGTACCCGGATGTCTTGGTCTATAATAAAATCGTAAAGAATCAATGCCGCCTCAAAAATGTCCTGTTCCAGCAGATTTATTCTGCAGACCCATTTGCATGTTTTCTGTGCCAACGCATAAGTCAGGGCTGAACCGCCGGTTAAAGAGCCCCTGGCAATGATAACCGTGCCATCGGAATCAAGAATATTTTGTCGGGTTCTGGCAGGGTAATCCCTGGTCGCCATCTCTTTTAGATTGTAAAAATCGGGCAAGGGTCCGGATTCCGTTCTCCGGCCTTTGGTAATCCATCCGCCATGGGGAATATTGAATTTTATGGCGACATCCAAAGCCGCACGGTCCGCCCCTGTCTGTCCGCCTGACACAATTTTATTTAAAAGGCCCATGGCATCCTTATGTTGCATGCTTTTCGTAAATTATTAATGTCTTATCATACCAATAAAAGCTATCGGAATAAAAGGAATTATAGATTGGAATCCGTACCTGCTAAAGAGAGGTTTCTACGGCACACTCAAACGAGCCCGCCCCGAAATCCATGCTGAATTCATCAAGAAGCGCACGTATCCGGGCAATATCGTTTTTCGCTTTTTTTATCATGGCAAGATGCTGGTTTTTTTCCTCCTGTTTAAGGCAGAAAATTGCATCCATATCCTTATTCAAGGTTTCATACATGATAAAACGGTGAATAATTTTATCTTTAAAATCCCGTGTTACTGCGTCTATTAATGGGAAAAAATAATCGTGTTTCAAGCTGAGGTGGTAGGCTTTTATCTGCCGCTGCATGATGGTAAGCGTTTTTTTCTTAATTTTGCCGGCAGCCTTGTCAAGGCCGGGTGTAAAGGAGAATCGAACATGTTTGTCCAGTACGGCGGATACAAATAAAACCAATGAATGAAGACTGAAATCGGTCACGACATTGGCCTGTACCGCCCTGGTATATTCAGGCGAAAAAATATGGTCCGGCAAATGCAGCCCTAAAATCTTTTTTATGTTCTCAAGGTCAGCCGCCTTGGAATATTCTTCATCTTCTTTAATCATCTCAAGGGAAATGCCGCCGTTCTCCCGATCCACCGGGGCACCGGTGACATAGTCAATGCGGTAGGAATCCAGAAGAGATTTAAAATAGGACTCTATACGTTCCTCCTGAATACGCACCAGTTGCTTAAGTTCCGGGGTTACCTGTTCAAGGATAAAAAGGTCAAGCTCACGCTTGAAGTCCTGGAACATCATGTACAGAATCTGTTTAAAACCGGTTTCCTTCAAGGCTGTCCTGTAGGACTGGGGATCAATTTGGGCCTGCCGGATAAATTCTGTTACAAGTTTATTGATATTTTCACTGTCTTTGAGGAATGCATTTTTTAAGTTCGATTCAATTTCCCTGCGAAGCGCTGATACCGCGCCCATAACGGAGTTATCCACAATAACCCTTAAACGCCTGGCATTGCCTTCGAGATCGGCAAGACGCTTTCTGGCTTTTTCCTGATCTAAAAGCCCGGCAGAAAAGAGATCAAAAAGAATTTTTATTTTTTCGTCAAGAATATGGGTTACAATTTTAAGTCGCTCGATGTGATTGGCATAGAACAGATTGAACCGGGAGGCTTCAAACAGCAGATTAAATCCGGCAAGAAACCGGGTATACTCTTTGGTACAAAAAGCGATCATTTCCTTGTCCTCCTGCCAGAGTCCAAGGCGCTTCTTGTTTTTGGATGAAAGTCTGTTGCCAAGGGCATCAAAAAGCGTATACAAGGCTGAAAAAGAAAAAATCCTGACATCCGGAACCAAAAGCCTAAGTTCCTGGATTGTTTTATCCAGTGTTGTTTTCAGATTGCTTAAATTCTCATGTTCACTTAAATCACAGTTGAAAATGAAAAGAATGTTTTCCATCAGCCCAAGACGTTTTATCCGTTTTAAAAATAACATGTCAGACTGACGAAGCCCGGTACGTGACGAGATGCAGTAAACAATCAGATTGGCAGCCTCAAGATAGGAAAATATGTTTTCGAGGACGGCAGGGTCAGTGGAATCGGCACCCTGGCAATCGGCAATTTCAACGTTCGGATGAATGGTTTTCCCATACACTTCCAGACACACGTCTTTAACATAAAAAGCCTTGGCCGGGTCCGCCGTAAAGGGTTTGTGACCGTCAAAAGATTTGGCGTCAAAACTGAGAATCTGTTCATCAGAGCCTATGACGTCCAGGCAATGTTTATATCCGTCAAGCGCATTGCGGATTAGCAATGCTTCAGGACGAACTCCCTGGGATGTAATCGGGAATGCAGATACAATGGTGTCAAAAATACGGCGCAACTGCTGCCGGTCTTGGGTCCGCCTGATATCAAAAGGCGGGGAGTCGTCCTTGTCGGGAAACATTTCCAGACAGCTTTCAATTTCACTATTGATGTCATCCCATGATTTAAGATGAATAATTGCCCTGTTTTTTTTGCCCTTCCTGATACGGGTAGTAATGGATGTGACCACCCCTGCCCCGCGCTGAACCAATTCTCTGCCCGACATCGCGTTGATAAAGGTGCTTTTGCCTGATTTGATCACCCCGACCACGGCCACACGCAAAATATCTTCACTGATGTATGAAGGGATTTTGCTGCAAAGGTGTCTGCTCTCAACAAGGCTTTTGTCGCAATTGTTTGAAACGGCAGCCAGACTGTCGATCACCGAGAGGGTATCAGAAACTAAATTTGCTATGGATTCTTGGGGGTGTAAAGTCATTGGCCGGCAAATCAGATCAGCATCATGGCTTTTTCATATTTCAGATCCGGTTTGGTATCAAACATGATTTCCCTGGACATATCACAGGTGAGCCAGGCTGAATCGGCAAGTTCATTGTCTAACTGCATGGGGCCCCACCCGGCGCAGCCCAGAAGTATGATAAAGGTGTCAGGTCCCTGCCCCATGGCAATGGCTTCCAGAATGTCCCGGGAATTGCTCAAAGCCAGCCAGTCTGTAATTTTAAGGGTTTCACTCCACTGAAACGGTCCGCAATGAAGTACAAATACGCCCGAAGGCTGGACGGGCCCCCCAAGAAAAATATCTATTTTATCAATACTCTCATTGCAGGGAATGCCTAAATCCTCAAAAAGCTCCCGGCCGGTAAGTAACGGGTGAACTTTATTGAGAATAAAGCCAAGGGCGCCGGATTCATTGTGCTCACAAATACAGGTGACCGTCTGTGCAAAATTGGGATCCGGAAGGCCGGGAATGGCCATGATGAATTTTCCTTTCATATTTTCCGCAATCTGGTCGTTCATCAACTCCTCTCCATGCTGATCTCCAGCATGTTATGTCCTTATTATCAATCTTAATATTACAAACAAACTTAATATTACAAACAAGCCGTTAATTTTAAATATTTTTATTTGATTTGCAATAATTTATTTATCATTCGGTATTTTTTCACGCCCGTATACATCATCATACCTGACAATATCATCTTCCCCCAGGTATGGACCCGACTGCACCTCTATCAATTCCAGAGAAATTTTGCCCGGATTTTCAAGCCGGTGCATGGTGCCAAGGGGAATGTAGACAGATTGGTCTTCCTTTAAAAGGATCTCTTCGGTATCTTTGGTGACAATGGCCGTCCCGGAGACAACGGTCCAGTGTTCAGCCCGATGATAGTGTTTCTGCAACGACAGTTTTGCACCGGGCTTTACGGTTATGCGTTTTACCTGGTATCTGTCCGCCATATCAATGGTTTCATAATCACCCCAGGGCCGGTAGACTTTAGCATGGGAAACCGCTTCCACTCTGTTTTGCGCTTTTAACTGGGTAACGATTTTTTTTACATCCTGAACCTGATCCCGAGGGGCCACCAGAAGCGCGTCCTTGGTGTCCACAATCACAAATTTTTCAAGGCCTACGGCTGCCACAAGGCGGTTGTCAGAATGGATGTACGTATCCGTGACATTATGTACCAGCACATCTCCGCTGGTCACATTATTGCGCTCATCTTTGTCACCGGTCTGCCACAATGCGTCAAAGGATCCAAGGTCATTCCACCCGGCATCAAGGGCAAGGACAACGCCGTTTGCTGTTTTTTCCATAACGGCGTAGTCAATGGAATCCTCTGTAATAGATTCAAATGCCGTTTTGTCCACCCTGAAAAAATCCAAGTCCATGTTTCCGTTTTCAATGGCTTTACGGCATTTTTTAAGCATATCCGGCGCAAAAACCCCAAGTTCGGAAATAACGGCAGATGTCTTGAACATGAACATGCCTGAATTCCAGCAGAAATCGCCTGATTCAAGATAGGAGACCGCTGTATCATAATCCGGTTTTTCCACAAACCGGTCAATCATGAAGGCCGGATCTGAAATGTCAAGCCTGTTTCCTTTCTTGATATACCCATAGCCTGTTTCAGGCGATGAGGGAACTATGCCAAAGGTAACCAGTTTACCCTGCCGGGCCAGTTGCGCACCCGATTGAATGATTTCATGAAAGATTTCAATATTTTTAATTTCATGATCTGCAGGCAGAACCAGCATAACCGGCTCATCCGGATATTCAGACTTAAAATTATCATCAAGGATCAAGGCGGCCAGGGCAATGGCCGGGGCAGTATTTCTGGCAGCCGGTTCAAGAATAATCTTAAAATCATTGACATCAATCCGGCGGATCTGCTCTGCGGTCATAAATCTGTGGTCTTCATTACATATAATCACTGGATCGCCAAGATCTCTAAGGCCTGATAATCGCAAAAGGGTATTCTGAAGCATGGTATGCGGATTGTACAGACTAATGAGCTGTTTGGGGTACAAAGACCTGGACATGGGCCACAGCCTGGTTCCGGAACCGCCGGCCAATATAACAGGATAAATCATTGTTTCTCCATTATTTCTGCGCAAGATAAAAGGTTAAAGTTAAGGTCTTTTCAACCGGATAAGATTCAGTATGCTTAAGATTGAAGCCGGTTCTATCAAGCCACCCTGAAATCTGCTGCTGGGTAAACCCCAGCCAGACCCCGCCAATGATATCTTTAATCTGTTCCTGGTCGTGTTTTAAAAAATCCACCAGAAGAAACAAGCCCCCGGGATTAAGGACCCGGTACACCTCGCGAATTGCTTTTTCAGGTTCAGACACATGGTACAATACCATGCTCATCAGCGCCGCATCGACCTCCTGTTCACGCATGGGAAGATGTTCCAACTCCCCTATACGAAGCTCTAAATTCTGGCTTTCCGGCAGCCGAAGCCTTGCCTGTTCAAGCATCTCGGGAGAGGCATCCACACCGATAAGGGTCTTTCCTCCCCTGCCAAGGAGGCCGGCAAGCATCTCACCGGTTCCGCAACCAAGATCGGCAATAACCGACGCATCCTGAAGATAGCGTTCAAGCACGGGGTTTGGATTAAAATCGCCAAGAACCTTTTTTTTTAACCGGTCCCACCGCGGGGCAGCGGTTCTGAAAAAACCTCTGGATCTGTTTTTTCTCAAAATAATACATTGCTGTGTACGGGCAATATCTTCCTGCAATCCAGGCTCGTTTTCAAGCTGTTTGCAGGCAAGAACAACAAGTTCCCGGGTATATCCGGTTTTGTTCGTCGTATAATAAATAAAGCTGCCGTCCTTGCGTGAGACCAGAAGCCCTGCTTCAAGCAGAATTTTTAAATGCCGCGACACTCCGGACTGCACCATGTTGACCACGGAGACAATTTCATTCACGTTGAGTTCAAAATGCTCAAGGATAAACAAAAGCCGCAGCCGGGTAGGATCAGATAAGGCTTTAAACTGTTTAAGTATTTCCATAAAATAAAATCAATAGGTAACCCAATTTAAAATCAAATACTGAGTGGGAAAAATATCTAAGTTTCATGACAGAGGCCCTTATATAATTTTGATGAAACAAAAATAATGGGCAGCAATCGACGCATGCTGCCCAAAACAAAGGATGAAGTGACGCTTACCTTACGGTGATGACCGGGCAATCGGCCTCTAATATCACCGTTTGAGCTGTGGAACCAAACAATAGCTTGCCTATATTTGAACGGCTTTTCACGCCAATTATAATTTCATCCACCCTTTTTTCATTTGCAAACGCAACAATATCCTCTCCTGCCTCCATACCACGGATCAAAAGATGTTTTTCACAGGCTATTCCCTGCGCCGTGAAAAAAACCTGTGCCTGGTCCAGGTTGTTTTCAGCTTCCAGTATTTTTTTCTGGTCCTTTTCAGTCCCTTCCAACATTGAGGTAACAACCAGTACCGTGGCATTAAACGCCTTTGCATGTTCAGCCCCAAGTTTGAGCAGATCCTGACCGATATTGATGCCTTTATATCCAATGAGAATTTTCATATAGTCCCTCTTTTTTCATCATTTGCTTTTTATCAACCCGAATTTTATGAACAAACAAAAATAATTGAAAAAAGTAATAAACTAAAATACTGGAACAAGCCCTGTTTAACAAGACTAAAATGTTAATCCTTGCGGATAAAGGAACCGATAATCAGCAGGATGGCACCCGAACCAATCAGAACCCCTGCAAGATGAATCTCATAAAAAAATGAGTATAATGCATTATAAACCGTATCATTGGAAATCCAATCAAGGATTTTATCGGTAATTCCTTCAAAAAAGGTGGAAATGGTCATGGTAGAAAGAAAAACGGCTGCGTCCATAAATTTGGAAATCAGGGCAAACAATCCAAGTACAACACCGGCAATGATTGAGAAAATTCCCAGCTTTGAGGTCATGATTATTCCTTGATTAATTTCGTTTTAATATTTTCAGGCCAGGCGTATTCTAACGTTTATTACTGTCATCTTTATACGATTCATTGTATATGCAGGCTGTGTTTCAGGTCAAACTATTTTCAGACCATCTTTATACTTAGGTATCTTCTATGATAGAATTTGCATCGGACTTCAAACTATGACACAAACCTCCACATTTAAAAAAATCGGTCTTGCCTCGTTTATCATGATGGCATCCGTATTTGCCAGCAGAATCATCGGTCTTGCGCGTGAAACGGCCATTGCCTGGATGGGGGGTGCAAGCGCAGACGTTGACGCGTATCAGGTGGCGTTTGTAATTCCTGAAATTTTAAACCATGTGGTGGCTTCAGGTTTTTTATCCATCACGTTTATCCCCATCTTTACCCGTTATCTTGTTCAAAATCAGGAACAGGAAGGATACCGGGTTTTTTCCGTTATTCTGAACTGCTTTGGTGCAGGGCTTTTTATTTTTATCTGCCTTTCCATGGTTTTTGCTCCGGAGCTGATTGCGCTCCTTGCCCCCGGGCTTAAAAACGGCCCGGCCTTTGACCTTGCCGTACGCATGACCCGGATCATTATCCCGGCCCAGTTTTTCTTTTTTGCCGGGGGGCTGTTCAATGCCGTACAATACTCAAAGGAACAGTTTCTTTTCCCGGCCTTAGCGCCATTGATTTACAATACGGGCATTATTGTGGGCGGCATACTTTTGTATCCGGCTCTGGGGATGGAAAGCTTTGCCTGGGGGGTTCTTGCAGGTGCGTTCTTCGGCAGTTTCCTGCTCCAGCTGTTTGGGGCGAAACAGGTGGGACTGATCTATATGCCAAATTTTAATTTCAAGCATCCTGATGTGATCAAATATGTATTGTTAACTTTACCCCTGATGCTTGGTCTGACCATGACTTTTTCCACGGAAATCCTGATGAAGTTCTTTGGCTCGTTTTTAAGCGAGGGAAGCATTTCAGCCATGAATTACGCACTTCGCATCATGTTTATACTGGTGGGGCTTTTCGGCAATGCCGTTGGCGTGGCCTCCTATCCGTTCATGGCAAAAATTGCTGCCAAAAAAGATTTTTCCGGCTTAAACACCATTATTAACCAGACCCTTAAATATATTTTTATTGTGATGCCCTTTTCAGTGGTCTTTATGATTCTAAATAAAGAAGTTGTGGCCATTTTATTCCAGCGCGGAGCTTTTGACGCCCATGATGCGGCCCTGACATCCGGGGTGCTGCCGTATTTCATGGCAGGGGCATTTGCATTTTCAGCCCAAACCATTGTTTCCCGGGGGTTCTTTGCCGTTCAAAACACATTGTTCCCTGCTATTTTCTCTTCTGTATGCGTGGCGTTAAGCTTGCCGCTGCTCTATTTTGCAATGACAGCCATGGGGATCAAAGGCGTGGCTTTGGGCCTGTCTTTGTCCGTAATCATTACCACAGGGGCTTTATTCGAAGTGTGGAGCAGAAAAACAAAAAACGCCGGACGATCGGATGTCTACATCTCCTTTGGTGTCATGTTACTGGTCAGTATCCTGGTCTGGCTGGTTTTAAAGGCTATATATGTTGGAATTATTCATCTGATTCCAATCACTGGTTTTTTTACCCATATATTCATTTGTATTATTGTCGGCATATTCTTTCTGATCCTTCTGGCAGGCATGGGAAAATTTTTTAAAATCAGAGAGGTCAGCACGCTCTATGCCAAGGTGCTGACAAAGACCGGTTTGCTTAGGAAGGTTTCCTAAGTAAAAACGTAACAATGCGGTGATGATCATGCCGGTCATTAATTTTGGAAATATAGGTTGGCATATAATAACGCCTTCAATATAATACCCTATGCGAACTTCCGGAGAGATGCGACAATCTCCGGAATAAGGAATAAACAAAGGAGGTCCCAAACATTATGAATCAGAATGAACGTATCTGCCATGAAAAAACGCCCAAAGGTATTCAAACGGCCCTTGACAGCCTGGCGATGCGCAAGCCCGGGTTATCCTCACTTGTCTCTTCATTTGGTCCGGTGCTGGTGGCAAAAGCAGAATTGACGGAACGTCTGTCTGAAAAGGAGATAAACAAAACAGGTCTGCGTGAATTTGACTGGATCCGATTTCATAGAGGGGTTCATTTGTTTGCCATTACAGGTCTTATGGACTTCCGCAAGGAGTTTAAACAGGCAGCCCACATGATTCTGCCGCCCATGGCAGAGGCATTTGCAGGCATCCGGCCGGACATTGAAGCGATTAACAGCAACATTGAGGACAACAGCTTTGATGCAGACGACTGCGTCCAGGCGTTTGTGAAGAACGACACCCGAATCATAACCGCATTTGCTGCCCGCGCAGGTACCAGGGCTGACATATTCAGATTTACCCTGGCCCAGATTGCCGAACCGTTCAAACAGATTCAGGCCAAGGCCTTCTCCCCTATGATAGAGGAGCATGAGTGGCCGCACGGACATTGCCCGATGTGCGGATCATTCCCGGCTGTTGCCGGGCTCATCGGTGAAGGGGGCGAACGGCGCTGGCTGCAGTGTTCTGTGTGCGCCCATGAATGGCGGTTCAGGCGTCACACCTGCCCACGATGCGAGAATAATGACCAGAACCTTTTTGAATATTTTTCCGACCAGGACAGCCCGGCCAAGGATGCCCAAGGAGTGAGCGTCTGCAAGTTATGCAACACCTATCTGTTGACCATAGACCTGGGTCACGCTATTGATCCGGTGAACATGGATGTTGCGGCCATGGGTATGATCGGACTGGAGATCCAGGCCCGGGAAAAGGGGTATTCCCCACAAGCTGAAATGCTCTGGAATTTAACAATGAACGATACTGATGTCACTGGGGAATAAAGTTGTTATGTGGCAGTTAAAAAACTTCAGGAGGAATAATGACTCAACACGATCCGAATATACTGTATGTTGATGCAGACAATAAAATAAGTGCTGCAAATGAGCAACCACGACCGAAAAATGCGTCAGCTTTCTTACAGATTCCATCAGCGTTGGAAAAAGAAGTGAATGCTTATGTTAACAATTTAGCAAAAGAAAAGAATATAGAATGGGAAAGTGAGCAGGACGGAGAAAAATCTGTTTTTCAATCACAAGGATGCTTTCTCGTTATATCTTTAGAAAAGATTGAAGCTGTAATGAACGCAATCAATAACTGTTTTTCTCTGAATGAAGGTGATTTGGATGAAATCAAAAAAAATCTACGACAAGCCATGAATATTATAAATGGCATGTAATCTAAACTTGATGAAAGTTCGTCTATGACATTGACGCCACATTCTCTGGATATCCTGTTCAAACCGAAGGCGATTGTAGCGGTGGGCGCATCCACCAATCCCTTCAAGAAGGGTGAGGGAGCTGTGGATGTATACGAATTGATCGTTCCACGTCATTGGTAACAATCATCACGACCGATCTGAATCAAAATCGGGCACCGGTCAATTTTGTGAATTCGGTCCCCGGCATAACGACCGATTTTATCATACGACCCTGGAACCTGAGATGCTCCATGATTTTTTATGCGGTTGCCAGAATCCGACAAAAATGGATTATTGCTTTTTCAAGCCGGTTAAAGTAACATATTTCTAATCCGGCAGAAAAAGAAGATCGTTGATCTTTAGACTGAAACCAAAAGAGCGCTGAAAGAAATCCGCCACCCTGCTGGATTCATACGCCTTTGGAACGTGCCTATTTTTTACATCGTTTCAAAAGATTATTTGGTTGAAAAAAAGGGGATACATAATGAAAACCAAGGTGAAAAGGGGTGCAATATTATTATTTTCTCTTTCCATCTTACTCGTCCCGGATCTTTATGCAGACTCAGGGAATGCACCAAGGCTGAACAACGGTAAAAAATGGCGGGTCTCCTATTACGAAGGGGGACCTTATTCCGAATATACCGATACCATGAGAACCCTTGTTCAGGGTTTGATCAAAATAGGCTGGATAACAGCTAAAAATCCCCCCGATTTCCGACAAGAAATGCCCAAGCCTTATATCGACTGGCTCACAAAACACGACAGCCCCTACTTGTCGTTTAAAGCGGAAGATTGTTATTCGGCAGACTGGGATGATCAAAAAAGAGTTGTGATGCGAAGAGATTTAATAAAAAAACTAAAACGCGGCGACATTGATATTGTTCTTGCAATGGGCACGTGGGCTGGTTTGGATATGGCCAACAACGAGCATTCTGTTCCGGTGATGGTTTTATCCACATCCGAACCGATAAGGGCCGGCATCATCAAGAGTGCCACAGATTCCGGGTTTGATCATGTGACCGCCAGGGTTGATCCCAATCGCTATGCAAGACAGCTGCGGATGTTCCACAGGATCGTCGGATTTGACACCCTGGGCATTGCCCTTGAAGACACCGAAGAGGGTCATAGTTATTCTGCCATCAATGAAGCACGGCAGATTGCCGAAGAAAGGGGCTTTGAGTTGATTACCTGCAATGTTCAGGATTCGATACCGGACAAACAGGAATCTGATCGTTCCTGTTTTAAATGTTTTCATGAACTCTCGAAAAAAGCCGATGCCGTATATTTAACGGCCCTGGTGTGTGCAGATACAAGGACGAAAGAACTCGCAGATATTTTTAAGAACGCCCGTATCCCTTCGTTTTCAATGCTTGGGTCAAAATGGGTGAAAGACGGAATTTTAATGAGTATTTCCAGTGATTCAGGCTATGCCGGACTCAGCGGGTATAATGCGGATAAATTCGGTAAAATATTAAATGGCACAAAACCAAGAAATCTAAACCAGATATTTGAAGATCCTCTGGAAATCGCAATCAACATGGCCACCGCAAAAGCCATCGGCTTTCCCATGCCGCAAAGCATGCTAAAAATAGCCGCCGAAGTTTATGAGGAATAAGCATTGAAGCGGCGAGTAGGATATCTCATCACCGCAAGCATCTGCTTTTTCTATTGGATACTCGATAGTATCTGGGCATACATGTCTTTTGAATATAATTTAAAAGATTTAATTTTCAGAAAACCGAGTTCCTACGTGGACACCTTTTTGTTGAAACTGCCTCCCTATCAGGTTGTCTCCCGGCTCATGGTTGTGTTTTTATTTGTCATTATCGGTGTTATTATCATCGAATTTATCAAGAAGCGGCAGGAGGATCAAAATAAACACCGAGAGGCCCATGACACCTTCCTGACGGTGCTCAACAGCATTGATGCGGCGATTTACGTCACAGATATAAAGACCTATGAAGTTTTATTCATGAACAAATATCTGGTAGACAAATTCGGAGGAAATTTTTCAGGAGAGACGTGTTACAAGGTATTTAAAAACGCAAATGAGGTGTGTGAGCACTGCCCGAATGAAAAACTGGTGGACAAAGACGGCAATTTAAAGGACGTGGTGGTCCGGGAGCTTCAGGACCCTGTAACAAATGCATGGTATCTACATTATGACAGGGCCATTAAATGGATCGACGGTCGTATTGCTCATTTGCAGATTGCCACCGATGTAACCCAGCTTAAAAAGCTTCAGGAAAATCAAAACAAGGCCGATGAATATCTGCGTCAGGCCCAGAAAATGGAATCCATCGGCAATCTGGCCGGAGGTATTGCACACGACTTCAATAATCTTCTATTTCCGATCATTGGTATGTCAGAGCTGCTCCTGGAGGATCTTCCTGAAGAGAGCCTTGAGTACAAAAATGTCGAGGTGATTCTGGAGGCTGGGAAAAGAGGCCGGGATCTTGTCCGACAAATTCTCTCCTTCAGCCGCCGATCCGAGAAGAAAAAAAGCCCTGTCCGCCTGCAAGAAATTTTAAAGGAAGCTTTAAAATTAAGCCGGTCCACAATTCCGTCTTCCATACAAATCAATCAGGATATTCAGGAAGATTGCGGCTGGGTGATGGCCGACTCCGTACAACTTCACCAAATTGTGATCAACCTGATTACCAATGCATACCATGCCGTGGATCAGTCTGAAGGCAAAATCAATGTCCAGTTAAAGGAGCTATCCGTCACCACGAACGATCTGCCGGCAAAACTCAATTCAGATGGTAAATATGTGATGCTCAGAATTTCAGACAATGGCTGTGGCATTGAGGCGTCAATTAAAAATAAAATTTTCGATCCATATTTCACCACCAAAGACAAGGACAAAGGAACAGGTCTTGGTCTTGCTGTTGTTTACGGAATTGTTCAGGATCACGCGGGAGATATCTTGGTGGACAGTAAAGTAGGGGAAGGGACGGTTTTTTCAATATATCTGCCATTACTTGAGCAGCTGCCCGAAACCGAGGCAGAGGACCCTACAATTTCATTTCAAACCGGATTGGAGCATATTCTTCTTGTTGACGATGAAAAACCGGTAGCCCAGATAGAAAAACAGATGCTCAATCGTCTGGGGTATAAGGTTACTATGCATACCAACAGCCAGGAAGCGCTGGAATGCTTTCGTGCAAATCCGGAAGCATTTGATCTATTGTTGACTGATGTGACAATGCCGGGTATCACGGGTGACAGGTTGGCACAGGAGGTCTTGACAATAAGGCCTGATATTCCGGTTCTTCTGTGTACGGGCTTCAGTGAAAATATTGACAAGCGGAAGGCGGAGCAAATAGGAATCAAAGGTTTTTTAATGAAACCGGTTGGCAAATCTGATATGGCCAGGACAGTGCGGCAGATTCTCGACAACCGCTGAAAATAACATCCCGTCTATGTCTAACATACTGTTTATGTCCATTCTCGGGGCATTGATGGCATTTACCTCATTGTCAACGGACATTTATCTTCCGGCAATGCCGGCAATGTCAAAGGAATTAAATGGCAATGCCGAACTTACAATCACCGGCTTTTTAATCGGGTTTACAATCGCTCAGCTCTTCTGGGGGCCGATCAGTGATAGTATCGGTCGAAAAATACCACTGTTTATCGGGATGCTTATTTTTGCCGGCGGTGCTGCCGGCTGCGCCATGTCCCATTCCATGGGGCAGATTGTTTTATGGCGGGTTATCCAGGCATTTGGAGCATGTACAGGGCCGATGCTGGCAAGGGCAATGATCCGGGACCTATATTCGCGTATCCATGGTGCCCAGATGTTATCGACGTTAATGATCATCATGGCTATCGCTCCGATTATCGGCCCGCTGCTCGGCGGCCAGATAATTCGTGTGAGCACCTGGCACAGCATATTTTGGCTTCTTGCGGTGATTGGGGTTCTGATGTTTATATCCTTATTTCGGCTGCCGGAAACATTATCCAGGGAAAAACGATTGCCCGCCTCCATAGGCAAAGCGTTTGTTAACTACCGGTATCTTATGAAACATAAGATATTCATGCGCTATACATTATGTGTCACCTTTTACTATATGGCCGCTTACGCCTTTATTGCGGGGTCACCAAAAATTTATATTTCTTATTTCGGTATTGATCCCCAACATTATGGATGGCTCTTTGCCGTCAATATTGTCGGGGTAATGTGCTTAAGTTTTCTCAACCGCAGTTTAGTGACTCATCAATCCCTGCATCGATTATTAAAATTCGCCACAAGCGTCTCCCTGATAGCGATCATTACACTGACCGTATTTGTCAGGGCTGATTTGGGCGGGATATATATCATTATAGGGATGGTGTTCATATTCTTTTCCATGAACGGTATTGTTGCGGCGTCTGCAACTGCTGCAGCATTAGACGAAGTGCCCCATATAGCAGGTTCGGCTTCGGCATTGATCGGCGCGCTGCAATATGGAAGCGGTATTGTTTCATCGCTGCTGCTGGCCATATTCAGCAATGGTACACCGTGGACCATGACATGGGTCATGTTGATATTTACGGCCGCATCCTTTCTCATGGTAGTAAAAAATCGAGTTTAAAATGTACGGTTCTATACAATTAGAGATTAAACGCCCCGTGTAGAAAATTACAACAGTCAATTTAAAAAGGAAAGTCATCAGCCGTATCCTTCTCCATCTTTTTTTCCTTGGGTTTCCGGGCTGTCTTGTGCTCTATATTGCCGTCCACATAGATGGCCCTGAAGGGTTTTGTGGGACAGGCATGCTCGCATCCGCCGCACCCCACGCAGATGTTCGCGTCCACTTCGGGGATGACCAGCTTGCGTCCGGCCGCATTCAGGTAGGGTACCATGTGTACCGCTTTGGTGGGACAATGTTCCGAGCAGGCCCCGCAATTGGTGTTGTCCGTATAGACCACACAGTTTTCTTTGATAAATTTTGCCACGCCCACCTGGATCAGCCGCTTTTTTTCTACCGTCAGAGGCAGGATGGCGCCGCTGGGGCAGATATTCGAACAGACGGTACAGTCATAGTTGCAATGCCCGGCGTCAAAATCCATCTGCGGCTGCATCATCCCGGACAGGCCAAAGGAAAAGACTGAAGGCACAAGCACCCGGGAGGGACAGGCAGAGACACACAAATGACAGGCCGTGCAGATGGCGTTGTATCTGGCAATGCTGACCGAACCGGGAGGGGAAAGCGGACTGGTTTTCTTTTCGGGGATGGTGGTGGGCCTGGCCTGTACCGGAAGCATTTCGGGTGCGGCATGGCCACGAGCCGCCGCCAAGCCAAAACTGCCGGCTGCCAGGGCAAGAACAAAGTTTCTGCGGGACCGAACCGACTCTTTCCTGTGGCGGATCTTTTGGCCCGATTGATTATTAATCTGAAAACTTGGCTGAAAATAATACTGATACACCATGGCTTGGTCCGGACAGACAGAAAGGCAGTTAAAACAGGAAACACAGCGGTCGGTATCCACGGTTTTTGTTTTTACATCAATGCATCCGGCCTTGCAAAGAGGCTCACACCGCCCGCAGGACCGGCAGGCTTCCTTATCAATACGGATTTTAACCAGGGAAAATTTTGAGATCAGCCCCAGCAGGGTTCCCACCGGACATAGCGTATTGCAATAAAGGCGGCCGTGCCGGGCACTCATCCATCCCACCGTACCCAGTGTAACCAGGGCAACGCCAAGGGAAACCGGGGCATAGACCGGCCACTGGACAAGGTAAAAGGCATCAACGCCTATGACCTCTGCCATAGGCGTCCCCAAATTATTCAGGGTAATGACAAGAGGGCGGAAGAGATTAGAGAAAAATCTACCGAAACTGCTGAAAGGATCAAGCAGGTTAAGCAGCAGACCGGTTCCCGAAAAAAAGAGCAAAAGAGTCGCAATCAGGACCGTATACCGGAGGATGTTGCGGGGCGCAGAATATTTGTATCTGCCGGACCGCTTTTTTTCACCCCGGCTCTTTTCTCTGTTTGAAAAAAAACGGGAGATCAGATCCTGAAATATTCCCAGAGGGCAGATTGCTGAGCAGTAGACCCTGCCAAACACAAATGCGGTTATCAGCACAACGATAAACCCGGCAGCCCCGACTGCCGGCTGGTTCAAAAATTTAAGCGCAGAGGGCACAAATTGAAAAAACAACAGGTGGTCTGAAAAAGTTTTTGCCCCAATCTCCCATATATCCAGAAAGAGAAAAGCCGTCGGCACAAAAAAAACCATGGCAATACAGATCCGCAGAGTTTTGAGACGGCGAATTTTCATTTAAATCTTGATCCGATTAATGGACAGGGTTTCAAGGCGTATCTGCCCAAGGTTCATATCTGAAGCGATCCGGATATGGCGAATATCGCCAGGGTCTGCCCCAAAGAGCTTGGCCCCGGCCGCATCCGCCGCCACCGGATCTGTTGAGACGACCTGGGCCTTCATGGGGACCACATCGCTGACGGACACACCCCTGGGGCCATTACGCTTCATGACGTTGTAGGCATCCACCACCGTGAGATCAGGTTTGCGGAAAGAGGAAAAATCTGCGATACATTGGTGAAGGTCGTTGCGATGCCAGTACCAGCGATCCCAGACCACACCCATGAGGTTCTTCATGCCGATGGTAAGCATGGCTGAACTGTGGTGTTTGAGCACCGGCACATTGATGAATACATCCGCCTTCAGGAGTGCCTCGTGGACTTTGGCCGTCTTGAGCCTCTGGCCTTGGGGCACGGAAACGCTTTTGTAGTAGCCCTCGCTGTCGGCGGACACCATTTTTCCGTCCGGCCGCCTCTACGGCGGCTTCAATGCCGCTGTTGGTATAACAGCGTCGCCAGTTGTCGC
>AMWB02159932.1_pt1 | contig 31251 bp, 22 predicted proteins | sample 200311 | NCBI WGS metagenome assembly AMWB02 (sample SAMN02737377, study PRJNA173069) | bioreactor metagenome | biome: anode biofilm in microbial fuel cells | place: USA: California | collected 2010-12-16
TACAAAAAATTAAAAGAGGTAAAGATAGGAAAAAAGAATGGTAAGAAGTAATGCCAAGGCATTACTTGCAGAGGTCGTAGTTCTTGTTAACGATCTTCAGTGCGCAGAAGTCACCGCACATGGTACATGCATCTTCATCGCCAGGTGCTCTGCTATTCCTGATGCTCCTTGCAAGCTCTGGATCGAGTGCCAGTTTGTACATTCCCTCCCAGTCGAGTTTTGCACGTGTTCTGCCCATTGCAAGATCAACTTCACGGGCGGTTTCTGGATACTTAACCATGTCACCGACGTGAGCTGCGATCTTTGAGGTCTTGACACCCTCAATAACATCCTGGAGGTTTGGAAGTGCAAGATGCTCTGCAGGTGTGACATAACAGAGGAAGTCACAGCCAGCTGCTGCGGATGTTGCTGCACCGATTGCTGTTACTATATGATCCCGGCCTGCACCGATGTCAGATACGAGTGGACCGAGCATGTAGAATGGCTTTCCATTACTCATTGCCTTCATGAGCTTGACATTCATTTCTACCTGGTCAAGTGGTACGTGGCCTGGACCTTCGACTATGACCTGCAGATCGTATTTGTCGTGTGCTTTATCTGCGCATTCGGAGTTGATAATGAGTTCCTGGACCTGTGCCCTGTCGGTTGCATCGTGAACTGCACCTGCACGCATTCCATTACCTGTGGACAATGTGACCTCATGTTCTTTGAGAATCTCACAAAGGTAATCGAAGTCTTTGTAAAGTGGGTTTTCCTTCTGGTTGTGGAGCATCCATGTGCTCATGAATGCACCGCCACGGGAGCAGAGACCACCGTATCTGCCGTGGGCTTTCAGCCTGTCAAGGACAATGTTATTGATACCAGTGTGGATTGCCATGAAGTTTGTACCGAGTTTTGCCTGTTCCTCGGTTGCATACCAGAGGTCGTCCTCTGTCATGTGGACAATGGAACCGTCCCTCTTTGCTGCTGTGATGAATGCCTGATAGAGTGGCACTGAGCCCACTGACAGGGAAATTGCGTCACACACAAGCTTTCTCATTTTAAGGAAGTCGCCGCCAGTACCGAGCTCCATCAGTGTGTCAGCACCAGCTGCTTCTGCTGCCTTTGCTTTCTTTACTTCCATTTCCTCATCTATAATGTCTGATGATGCACCTATGGATGCATTTACCTTGGTTCTGAGACCTTCACCAATACCACACAGCTTAATGTTCCTGTAGGGGGTCATGGGGATTACTATTCTGCCTGCAGCAATTCCTCTTCTTATGAACTCAGGGTCTTTGCCTTCGATCTTGGCTACGGTCTTCATCTCTTCTGTGATCTTTCCATTCTTTGCATCTGTTACTATTGTCATGATCGATACCTCGATGGTTACTATATCCTACAAAGTACAGCTCTTATATAAGACTTTTTAAAAAATTAACTTTTGTTTAAATCAAGCTGACTTTACTTGATTCTATTCAAAATTCTCTATATGTATCAACTTGTTCATTTTCAGCATCTATGAAGCGTTTTAAACTTGTAAGTTCGTTTACTGTCACGATATGCAAGTAAAATTAGAATAGTATAAAAAACAAATCAAGTTGATTTGATGTGCTATCAAGTAAAAATGACTGTTTGGAAAGAAAAATCCGTTCAATGAACATCATTGCTTGCCTGACTTGTTCCTTTGTCGCAGCACACGCATGATCTCCATATGCATCGAAACCATAAGATCGCTTAGCATACCCAAAACGAACATCTGAAAACCAGACATGATCAGCAAAGCTGTAAGAACGGTCATAGGTATACGTGTGATACCTTTGAACCATTGATCGACCACGTAAGTACCTGTTACAAGGCCTGAAAGAATAAATATAGTTCCGATTATGCCAAAATAGAACATAGGGTTGTGAAACCTGGCTAAAAGGTATATTGTTTTACCTATCCTGAAACCATCTTTAAGAGGATTGAGCTTGGTTGCCGCATCGGACTTGCGGGAAAGATAAGTTATTGGCACTACCTCTATGGCATGGTCAAGTTTAATGCTCTGTATGGTCATTTCTGACTCAACTTCAAATCCCGTTTCTTTCAGAGCAAAAGATTTGTAAACATCCCGGGTGAAAGCCCGATACCCGGTCAATATATCAGTGAGATGTTGCCGGTATGCCATACTGAACAAGCTATTAATGAGTTTGTTGCCAATCAGATTAAGACCTGGGAAGGCTCCCTTTTCGAAGTTGTCCAGTCTGTTCCCTATCACATGCTCTGCACGGCCCTCTAACAGAGGAGCCAGCATTGCATGCACATCAGAAGCAAGATAAGTGCCATCCCCATCCAGCATTACGAGATATTCATTATCCAGTGTTTCAAAGGCCTCTTGGACAGCCTGACCTTTACCTTTTCCCTTCTGTAAGACGACGCTGGCACCTTCAGTTTCTGCAAGTTCCCTGGTCTTGTCGGTACTATGTCCATCTATGACAATTATGTTATTGAATCCTTCAGATCTGAAATCCCTTATTAGCTGAGCTATTGTGGCTCCTTCGTTAAGTGTGGGAATAAGTATACAGACGTCTTTTTCCTGCAAGATGCTACCCTTTAGAGAAGTCCCATACTATCAAGCTGCTGTTTAACTACTTCAACGCCTTCCCCACAGTTCTCAGGTGTTTTCCCGCCAGTTACCACAAGCTTTCCTGAACTGAAAATAAGAACAACTACTTTTGGTTTATCGATACGATATACAAGTCCGGGGAATTGCTCAGGTTCGTATTCTATGTTCTCAAGACCAAGCCCTATAGCTATTGCATTAAGGTTAAGCACAGCGTGAAGATCTGCAGATGCTACAATATTCTGTACGGTGATCTCTGGTTCTTTTATGGTTTTTATACCGATCTCATTGAGCTTTTTGGCCATGTTGCTTATTACTGTATGGACATCAGCCACGTTCTTTGCGCCGGTACACACAACCTTTCCGGAAGTAAAGACCAGGAATGCAGCCTTGGGTTCAGAGACCCGGTATACCAGACCAGGGAATTTCTGTTTGTTGTATTCAGCACCTTCGAATTCTGCCTCGATCTTTGTTAGATCAAACTCATCGGCAAGTTTTGTAGAGGCAACCACATTCTCGATCTTAATATTGTATTCGGTCATTGAAAATCCTCAGTATTTAAGCATGGTTTATATCCATAATTCCTTATATAAACTAATAGCTTGATATTTATATACGTATTTAAACTCACCGGGTGTAAAAAATAAAAATTACGTTCTTGTAAGATGATATTTAATACGTTTCATAAATCAGGATCATCTGTTTTTAACATAGGGGAAGGCAAAAGTATGGACATTAGCCAAGAAGGGGAAACTAAAAACGGTATCCCTGTTCTTTATGCTATAACGAGAAGCAAATGGCGCGAATGGCTGGAAGAAAATTGCTGGTCTGAGAACTCAATATGGTTAATAATTTACAAAAAGAAGAGTAAAACACCAAGTATTGGTTTTCTTGAAGCAATAGAAGAAGCAATTTGTTTTGGCTGGGTTGATAGCAAGGCGGTCAAAAGGGACAATGACAATTTCTATTTATTTTTTACACCGCGTAATCCAAAGAGTACATGGGGCAAAGCCAATAGAGAGCGGGCAGAGAAAATGATCAAAATGGGTTTAATGACACAAAGAGGACAAGAGGTTATTGATCTTGCTAAAAAGATGGGAACATGGGAAGCATTAATTGAAGCTCAGAACCTGGTTATCCCGGATGATCTACAGAAATTATTTGATAAAAATGAGATAGCATTTAAAAATTTTATTTCTTTTTCCCCTTCATCAAAAAGGGTCATCCTTGAATGGATCTCAAAAGCTAAAAAACCAGAAACAAGAGACAGAAGAATCTTAAAGACAGTTGAACTTGCGGCGAATAACATTAAAGCATATCATTATTGATACCGTTTCAGATTAAAATAGTACTCCATCTATTGAATAAATGAGATCAATCAGAAGATTCTTTTTCCAGGGCTTTCAATCCATCTATGATAGCATCGTATTTTCTGCATATCCTTTCTATAAGGTCTGCCTCCAAGCTTCCGTGAGTTGGGACAAGTATGTCAGCCCCTTCGCTTACTTGCACATCATTGCTCGACAGTCCATAATCAGGAGCGATCACAACGCCTTCTGCAGATACTCCTAGTTTCAGGTCATTAATGATCCTGGCCACCATATCAGTTGCCGGCTTAACTTTCTTATCTATCAGAAGAGCTTTTGAAGCATACTTTTCCTTGAGTTCCCTCAGGTTTGACAGGGTAAGTTCTACTTTCTGGGAACTCCCTATATTTTCCAGCGCTTTCACTGCCTGAATAAGGTCATCGAAAGTAGTGGAACCGACCTCGATGATCTCTCCATCATAGTACCTGCTTACCTTTTCCAGATATCCCCGGGATATCACAAGTTTAGAAACATCTGCAAGTTCTTCTATTTCTTCCTCTGTAGGATCATAGGCATTGATCACTTTATAATCCTCTATGCCACAAAATATTGCCAGGGATTGGTACATAGGGGTGAATGCCACAACCTTGCATCCAAGCCATTTATTGAGTCCCTTGTCACCGCTCTGCTGGCGGGAAAGCTCAATGATCTTCTGTTTGATAGCTTCCGGATCGTTCGAACTCAATCCGAAATAATCGGCGAAAAGTGGAGTTGTCTGCAGCTTTTTTGTTCTGCCGTAAGGCACGGACATGATCAGACCACGGTCTGTAAGTTCTCTTATGTGATCATACACCGTGTTGCCCCTCATATCCACCAGGTCAGATTGTACAACAGGCTGATGATACGCTATCATTGCAAGAGTGCGCAGCATAGGAGCGCTCAGCTCTTTAGGAGCCACTGGTCTTACAAGGTCTGTAAACATGGGTTTTACCTGCATAACATAACGCCGTCCCAGGTCTATTATCTCTATGCCGGATTCCCTCGCTGAGTACTCTTTCATGAGTGTTCCAACTACTGCAACAGCTTTGTTTGCAGGCTTGCCTATGATCTTTCCCAAGGTCTGGGCATCCAGTGCCCCACCGGCAGCAAAAAGTGCTGCTTCAATAGTTTCCTTCTCATTCATTCCCTGTCATAACCTCGCTGGGACTATCATCAGAAATATGTGAGGGATATATGAAAAGCTCTCCAAACAGCTCATCCTGCTGAAGCCATATTTTCTTCTCAGTAGCAAGGAAAAGCAGGGAAACGTAGGTCATTATGTTCTCTGACCTTTCTTCACCCATCAATTCTGAGAACACAACAGACCCATGTTCTTCAAAAACAGAATCAAGCACATGGTTAAGTCTGGAAACACGTCCAAGGATATCTTCTTCATGGGCTATGCCCAGAACCTCATCAGTGGTTACAGCAACTCTTTCTTCAAGTTTGCGGAGCAGTTTCTTTTCCTTTTTCCTGTGTTCCACTCTTTCAGCTTTCTTCAGTTCAGCTATAAGTTCCTGCAGCGTCACAGGTCTTGTGGCAATCCTTCTCACAGGCAGCTTCGGTACCGGATAATCATCAACTTCAAAGAAGTCCATGCTGTCGTCGAAAATATCAGCTTCTTCCGGCTCATCCATGTCTACCCAGTTAGACTTCATACGTAAGAGTATGGAAGCATAAAGCAGTGTCCTCCCTGAGATGCGCAGGTCCATCATCTGTATGTCTTCTATGCGCGCCAGGAATTTGTCGGTAACACTGACAATATCAATATCCCATGGATCAATCTCTCCATTTTTGGCGAGATTTACCAATATCTCTACGGGCTCGTTCATTACATCATCAGAAAACTCAAGCAGGTTCTCATCAACTCCCAGAGTGCGCAGTGTATCCAGGAATTCAGGATCAATAGCCCCGGGTAGCAAAGTATGGCTTTCTGAAAGAGGTTCGACTACAGTTATTGTCTCAATTTCCTCTATAATACTACTCATCTGAACTTCACACCCGTTATGCTTGTAATGTTGTTCTCCTGCATTGCAACACCTATAGTCCTTGAAGCTGCTTCTATCATTGGTTTTCTCAGGGAAACAACAATGAACTGGGCATTTTCCACAGACTTTCTGACCCTTTCAGCCACTCTGGCAGCATTGGCTCCATCCAGGAACATATCGATCTCATCAAAAGCATAGAATGGTGCTGGCCTGTATTTCTGAATAGCGAACACAAATGACAATGCGGTAAGGCTTTTCTCACCGCCTGACATAGCTTCAAGGCGTTGCAAGGTTTTTTCCTTGGGCTGGGCCCTCAAAGTAAGACCACCGTTGAAAGGATCCTCAGGATCATCCAGCACAAGTTCTCCAATACCATCTGAAAGTTCATTGAATATATCGTGGAAAGCAGTATTTATCCCATTGTATGTTTCCATAAAGGCACCTTTTTTAAGGACTTCATATTGCTTGATCCTCTCCAGGATCTGTTCCCTTTCATTGAACAAAGTGTCCCTTCTTGACCTGAGATCTTCCAGCCTTGCCTCTACTTCATTGAATTCATCTATGGCCCTCATATTGACAGGTTCCAGACGTTCCATTGCCTTCTCAATGGAGGCTATCCTGGTACGTACAGCCTCAGATCCTGGAACATCATCTGTTTCCTCGATGCCTCTTTGTGTCAGTTCTGTTGTCAGTTCTGTTATCTGTTCCACAAGAGCCGCCTGAGTGGCTTCCATAGCCATCAGTTGTCTGTTACCTTCATCAAACCTTGTCCTTGAGGACTCGAACTGTTTCCTGGAAAGACCATACTCGTTCTGCATGCCAAGACGCTGCTGTTGCATGTCCTTTAGCTCATTAACAAGCTCTGATTCACGAGCCTGCTTCTGGGTAAGCACTACCTCAAGTTCCTTGATCTTTACTGTAAGCTCATCCACGCGTTGCTTGTGATTTGTTTTCTTTTCATCCAGGGACTTTATGATATCTCTGTTCTCCTCTATCCTGCCAGTAGCATATTCCCTGTCAAGGTTAAAGGCATTGATCTGTGCTTCAATGTCACGGATACGCCCTTCCAGATGTCTCATCTCTTCATCAATGCTCTCTGCCTGTCTGTTCAGTTCAGGCACCTCAGATCCTGCAAGCTCACCTTCCAGTTCAGAGATCTTCTCTTCAAGTGAACCGGCATGTTCATCCTTTTCTTTTTTCTGAGCAGTTACAGCCTCCATCTCTGTTCTCAGTTGCTTGCGAGTTTCTTCGATCTCAGCAAGTTCAGCATTCTTTGCTGCCAGCACCTGCGCCAGACGCTCTCCTCTGCTAGCGATCTCCTCTAGCTGCATTTCTTTACGGGAGATCTCTTTGTCATGCTCATTTATCTCCCTGTTCACATCAGCAATATGGCCTTCCACAGCATCCAGTTTTTTGATAGCTGCACTGCGTCTTGAATCGAATTCGGTGATCTTCTCTGCGACTTTGATCAGTTTATCTTTTTCTGAGGCGGCGAAGGACAGTCCGGAACTCTGCGCCGAACCTCCGACCATAGCACCGCTCTTCTCGATAAGCTCTCCCTCCAGGGTTACCATTCTCAGACCACCCATAAGCCTGCGGGCATTCTGTAATGTATCTACCACAAGAGTGTCCCTGAAAATATACCAGAAGGCAGACTCGAACCTCGGTTCGAAGTCCACAAGGTCTATCGCATAGCCGATGACCCCATTCCTGTCGCTGAGATCTTTGTAAGGCCTTCGCTCTTCCATTTTGTTAAGAGGAAGGAACGTAGCCCTGCCAGCCTGTCTGCGTTTAAGGAAGTCTATAGCTCTGGCAGCATCTTCATCAGTGTCCACCACTACTGCCTGCATCTTTCCGCCGGCAGCTATGCCAAGGGCAGTTGCATACTTCTGATCAACACTTCCAAGCTCAGCGATGGTACCATATATTCCGGGAAGCCCATGATGCTTCTTTTCATTGATTATCATGTCCACAGCTTTAGAATATTTGCTGTGGTCCTCGGCGGCTCTTACTCTGGCCTCGATACGGGCATAGTCATCATGGTATTTACGTAGTGATTCTTCGATATCTTTTACCACTCCTTTGAGCTGGGAGCGGTTGCTTTCAAGGTCGTCTATATCCTTTGTGAGCGAACTTATTTTCTCATTGAGCTTCTCAATATCATATTTCACAGAACCGATATCACTGTCTGAAGAAGCAGCCTTTGAACGGGCATCTTCCATCTCGCTCTCAATATCCCTTACCTCAGCTGATTTGCGCCTCAGGGCATCCAATAGCCTGTCTTCCTGGCGCATGAGCTCATTTTTCTCATTTCTAGTGTTCTCAAGACTGTTCTTAAGCTGGGTAAGTTCATCCCGTGTCTTGGCAAACTTTGCATCCACATCGGATATCCGGCTCTGCAGTATCATTCTCTGAGTCCGCTTTTCCGAATGTTCTGCCCTGATACCTTCAAGACGTGCTTTTTCTTCGTTTATTTTTGCATCCAGGTCAGATACCTTGCCTTTGATCTCATCTATCTCTACAAAGGCTTTCCTCCTTCTGGAATCCACATCTTCCAGTTCCCTGTCTGCAAGTTCTATACTGTCCTTACACCGTGAGATCTCACCGCGTGTAGACTCTATATCTTTCTTTATCTGGATCTGCTCATCTTCTCCCATCCGCTGTATCTGGAGAGTGAGCTCTTCAAGTGACTTTTCCAGTTCTTCCATCCGCTGGCGTCTTTCTTCAAGGCTAGCTTCCAGCTCTTTCATGGAAGATCTGCGTGATTCCATGTCAGCATCAATTGATACCAGTTCCTTCTTCGCATCCTTGAGCCTTGCAAGGAGCATGAAGCCTTCAAATTTTGTTTTTTCTTCTTTCAATGCCTGGTATTTGAGTGCCTGGTCTCTTTCCCCTTTAAGTTTTTCGAGCTGAGCAGCAACTTCTTCCAGAATGATATCGACCCTTTCAACCCTTTCCCGGACGATCTCAAGCTCGCTGAGAGCTCTTTCCTTTTTGTTGTCGAACTCGGCAACTCCTGCAATTTCATCGATGATCTTGCGCCTTTCAACAGGAGTCATGGTGATTATGCGGGTTACGTCACCCTGCATTACTACATTATAGCCTTCAGGTGTCACCCTGGCCTTTGCAAGATAATTATGCACATCTGCAAGGCTCACAGCTTTACCATTGAAGTAGAAATAACTGTAATATCCGGTATCAGTTTCCCTTATTTTCCTGGTGATGGCAACTTCATCAGTATCCACAGGCATCTCTCTGTCTGTGTTATCGAATTTGATGGTCACCTGTGCAAAATCAGGCTTTTTTGCCTTCTCACCGTTATAGATAAGGTCTGTGAGCTTCTCAGCCCTAAGAGTGCGTGAGCTGGAAAGGCCCAGCACAAAAAGTATACCGTCAATTATATTGGATTTACCACTGCCGTTTGGGCCTGATATTGTGGTGAAATCATCATAGAATGGTATCTTCACTTTTTTCCCGAAGGACTTGAAGTTAATGAACTCGATTTCCTTTATGTACACGTGGATCCTCTGTGTTTAAATCCTTTCTCTGAAAGGTGGTCATTTCCTGCGGGTGACAGTTACGACCGCATCTTCATCATCACGTGTCTCTACGCTTTCGTAGTCCGTCTCTGACCTCTTCCTGGAAACATTGTCTCTGGCAACGATGAACTCACCACTGGATGTTGGGGGAACGTTCTTCTCTTTCCTTCTGAAACTGCGTGCGTCATCACTTTCTGCTATGATATATTCAGTCTTTTTTTCTTCAGCTTCAGGTTTTTTCATTTGGGAAGGTTCTGGTTGTGCATCCCTTATGTAAAAGCGCTGGTTCATTGAAGCTGTCTGCCCGATCGGTCCCCGCGGCAGGTCATTGGGCCTGATTGAAAAGGATGGAGGTTTCGCAGGTGACTGAGGGGGCCTGGGAACTTCAGGTTGTGGCACTGTCTTCTTTTTTTCATCCCTTAATATCCTTGTCTCTGTCTCTCTTGCTACTGTTGTTTCTCTTGTAGCAACAGGGGCAGGAGGTTGCAACGATGTTGAACTATCCTGTTCTCTCCTTTCAAGTGCCGACTTTTTGAATGAGCGGATCAATGATTTTTGATCTAACAATTCATCCATAACGCCATTGAGATTATTGGCCAGTTCCTGGATCCTGTTCTCAACTTTTGAAAGACGATTATTGATATCAAGATCATTTTTGAATTCACTACGAAGCTCTGTCAGGATGGAGTCCCTGAGAGACCTTTTGATCTCATCTATCTCTGTTTCTTTTTCCCTTAGTTGCCTTTCAAGCCTTTCAATGATGAAATCCCTATTCTCACCATTCATGTGATACCTCGCAAGACCATTCTATCCCTTCTGTGGCGAATTATATGACAAAAGTATAATATAACTTATGGTTCATTTTATATAAATATGCTTATAAATACTCTCGCTTAGCGCGCTGTTATTGAGGAAGTATTTGTGATCGGATCTTTTTCCACATAGAACAAGTGATCTGCAGAATCGATAAGTGCTTCATCATGTGAAACAATAATTATCTGGACCACACCGAAATCTCTCATGCGGTCTATGAGCCTGATGAGCTGTTGCACATGTCCCCTGTCAAGGAATACAGTCGGTTCATCCATTATCAAAGGAGGAAGGGTTGAACCCTTTGCGGGCCCGTTCATTGCCATGGACAATAATCTGTAGATGGCACATCGCAATACCAGATTGAAGATCGCTCTTTCTCCACCACTAAGTAACTTTGGTTCCAGAGGAGTACCATCCTTTCCGAAGATTGTCAGATTATACTCAGGATCGAGCTGCACATGAGAATATGCGTTGTTCGAATACATGAATCCGAATATCTCATTTATAAGAGCATCAAGAGCACCTACATTGCGGGACCGAAGCTCAGCTCTGATGCGCATGTACATACTCTCAAGTTCTTCTGCATCTCTGTACACTGCACCAAGAAAATCTGATCTGTGCTGAAGGGAGCGCAACTCCTGTTGCAGGCGGGAAAGCCTTTCTATTTCCTTTTCTGCCATTCCTGTTTGCTTCATCACTTCAGTCTTTCTCTCTTCCAGCTTCCTGATATCGTCTTCGATATTCCTGAGAGCTTCTTCATACTGCTGCAACAGGGATCTAAGTGATTCTGCATCTATCCCTCCCATCTTTTTGTCGATCTCTGATAACCGTTGTTTTCCATCCTTGATCTGCTGTTCCAGCAGTCCAATCTTTTCCTGTTCACTGTGTATCCGTTCTTCCAGCTTCTCTATATCCTTTACCTTAGATTCACTCTCTATAAACTTTTGTTGTGCTTTTTTTGCAAGATCAAGCTTTTCCAGAGCTTCAGCATGCTTTTTAACAGAGACAGAAACAGATTCCTGCAGCAACTGTCCCTGTTCCTTCAGTTGCGCAACTGCTGTTTCCATTTCTTGTTTATTGGAAACAGCTTCATTTGATCTCTTACTGTCATAATCTATTCTTGAAGCATGGTCTTGAAGCATTTTCTCAGACATATCTATTATCTCATTTGATGATCTGATACGATTATCACAATCCTCCATCTTCTTGGAAACTGCTTTTACCTGCTTTAGTTGTTCCATCTTCAGGCCAAATTCTTCTTCTTTCTTACTGATAGCAGCCAGTTCATCTTCCAAAGAAGCCAACTGTTCCTCATCAGATTGGATCGTTTCATGCATTGCAGAACCATGCAGATCCTGGCCACAGGTAGGGCACTTGCCTTGGTCCATAAGTTGTTTACTTTTCTTTATACGCTTGCTGATCTCTTCTTTTCGGGCGAACAATTTCATTTTGTCTCCGTGCAAACTCTTTTGTTGGGTTTGTACGAGTTCTATTATGTCTTCAAGTCCTGATAATTTCTTAGGAGTAAAACCAAGGGACTCTATTTCTTCTGCTATGTGTAATTTTTCCGTTTGCGTATCTTTAAGTGAAACTTTTAGCTTTTCAATTTGTACAGCCACATCTTCCTTCTTCTTCAGGTTGCTTTTAAGAGAGAGATCTATATCCTTTATCTGGCTGGAAAGCTGCTGTAAATTCCTATCTGCATTTTCAATGTTTTGCGCATGCAAGGCTTTTTTTTGCTCGGCATCGTTAAGCTTGTTTCGTTGTACAAGTTCCTGCTTTTCAGCATGCACAAGCATTTGCTCTACTTCTCCATCCCATTCCATTTGTTCCTTGATACTGGAAACACTTTGTTTGAGTTCATTTATATGTGAGCGTAGAGATTGAATAGAAGAAGTACTGTTGTTAATACTCTCAAATGCTTCTGTTTTTTTATTATTGAAACCCAGTATCTGGGTGCTGATCGACTTTTTTTGAAGTGTAAGTTGTTCATATTCTCCAAGCTTTGAACGCAACTCATCGACGCCTGACCTTGCTTTATCTCTTTTTTTAATGACATTAGCATGCTGTTCCTTAATCTGTGAGGCTTCGGTCAGCAAGCGGTTCAAGCTGCCAACAGGATCCTTACTTTCGATCTCTGCTGTTTCGTTCTTAACTTCCTTTATCCGCCTTTCTGTATCCCGCTGATGTCTTCCCACTCCTATCCTGGCACTTCCGGCACGTTCTCTGTAATCTTCAAGTTTTCCGATCTGCAGAAGGTCATCTATCATCTTCTGCCTGTCCGCAGGTTTTGCATTAATAAGTACATCTATCTCGCCCTGCCTTATGTACACGCAGTTCCTGAAAGCTTCTTCATCCATTCTAAGGAGCGAAAGAATGCTGTCGTAAGTGCGTTTTGCCTGGTCTGTGAATATCTGCCCGTTGACCTTCAGCACTGAACGGGTATTTGAGGCTCTCCCAGATTCAGGATCATTACGAAATACCTGTTCCATAGAGTAAACATTACCATTTTGCTCAAATTCCAATAAAATAGATGCCTTTGTGGCTCCCTTTCGCACAATATCGGTGATAGTGAAATCTTTTGTGAGGGTCCTGCTTCCAAAAAGACCTGTGAAGCAAGCTTCCAGCAGGCTGGACTTACCACTGCCATTAACCCCTGAAACAACAGTGACCCCATTCTTAAAATGAATATCAAGGTCTTGATAACTGCGGATATTCTCAACTTTCAGGTATTTAAGCATCAAAGGTAATCACCCAGATTGTACTGTTTTGGCTTTGCATGAGCAGATGCCTTTTGTTTCTTTTCTGGATGCTTTTCATTCTCTGTTTCTGTTGCAATCATATCTGACCTATTTTCAGATCCAGGGACCTTGTCCTCGGTAATGTTGATCTCAGATCTTTCAGTTTCTATTATAGTTATTTCAGGGGGTAAAGAAAGAGTTGCCTCTTTCCCTGATTCAGATACAGGTAACGATGTTTTTTCCTGGATACATGTTAATGGTATTGGTTTTGAAAAGTCCATTATCTCCAGAAGAGTACTAAGACGGTTTTCTGCCTCATCGCTAACCTTTGTTTTGGGAAGGGATAGGTCTCTGACGATCTCGTCCATGAGCAGCCCACCCTCTGAAAGATTCATTTTTTTGATCTCGTCTTTTATCGCCTCATCTGGATCATAGAAGGAAATGGAAACAGATTGTCCAAGAAGATCTTCAGTGACTTTCCTCAGGTCCTTTACCCCTGGAACGAGGACATTACGTGAAAGTAGCATCTCTTCTATCTCAGCATAGGAGATCGACACGCTGTCATCATCGCCGGTTATTTCTACGAACACCACTTTCCCTTCCACGTCCTGTTCTTTCACAGCAGACAATATGTCCTCGTATATCTTTGCAGGGTCCCTTATTGTCACTGGTATCCTCAAGAATTCCCGTGTACAAATAGTCCGTCTGCTGATATCGATGCCCTTTTCGGAAACGGTAATTATGTTGTAAGATCGATCCTCTTTTTCTGCAAGACTATTGCGCTCGGTGCTGCCACAGTATGTTACCCACGTATCACCCACGGTGATCTTCTCATACTTGTGATAATCTCCCAGTAGCATCACATCCACATGGAAGGGCATAGATCCTATCACTGAAGCACAGTCCCACTCACCAATAGTAATGGGACTCATGAGCTGATGCATTACAAGTACATTATATGAAGAGTCCAGAGGTTCTTCAAAGACCGAAAAATCGAAAAGTGGTATCTTGGACCGGGGGACACTGTCAATCCCAAAAAAGGCCACTTCTTCAAGCATATACGGAGTGTTCCCCAATCTTATTGCAAGTCCCATGCTTTCAAAAAGGTCAAGCCACTGTGTACTCTGCTTGCTTTCATGATTGCCTACAATGGCCAGAAGAGGGATATCTGCTACTTTGAGCCGGGAGAATAATTTCATTGTATCCAGGATATCTTCCAGGGAAGGGGTCCTTGAATCAAAAAGGTCACCTGCATGTACCACAGCATCTACTTTCATTTTAATTGCATCATCGATAACCGCTGAAAATGCCTGCAGGAAATCCTGTCTGCGTACATCACTGTGGTATTGCCGGTATCCTATATGAGTGTCTGCAGTATGGATTATTTTGATCTCTCGGTCCATCTGTGTCATACTATGCCTCTACAGCATTTTAATATTGCGAAATGTAGACTCTGTAGACTTGAACGAAATAGTAGGAATGTTATATTTATATATTTATAAAATATAGTCTATCAAATGAATGAAAGTGGACAGATAACATTGGATTATCTGGCAGGTATTACGATATTCCTGCTAGCTCTCGTGTTTGTGTTCCAGTATGCCACAGGACTTTTCACACCATTTGAATCAAGTTCGGATGAGGTGACCATTATAGCAGATAGAGTAGCAAAAACTGTGGTAGAAGATCAGATAAGTGCGGGTGATCCACAGACGCCCAACATGGTGAACAGTAGTCTTATGGATGATTTCTTCACACAATTGAATACAAATTACACAAGCGCTCAAAACTCGCTTGGGATCAGTGGTACGTTTTTCATCTATGATCTTAATGTTTCCCTGGAAAATGGCACAAAAGTTGTCTCATATGCCGGGAAACGTCTTCCGGATGTGGGAAGCATAGGACAGACTAAAAGAATAGTTTTAGTAGAGGACAGTATCGGTAACACACATACTGCCATAATGTCATTCAGGGTGTGGTGAGATGACTAGAGTGAGTATCAACTCTAATCTGAAAAAAGATCCTTTCGGGCAGATACACACACTGGAAGCAGTCACTGCCACTATGATAATGGTTTCAGTAATTGTGTTCACTGTGCAGGCCACGTCTCTTACTCCACTTACATCCTCTACGGCCAATGCCCACATTGAAGCCCAGATGCAAACAATAGGGCAGGACATGCTTAATGTGCTGGACCATACCTCTTCTGCACATGCCTCACCTCTTAAGCAGGACATTATCTCATGGAATGGCCAGGAGTTTTCCTGGAACGGTACAGCATACTGTTCAGTTAATACTAAGAACTCTAATCTTTTGAACAGTTCCACTTCGGGGATACTTAAAGAGATAGCTGTACCCCGAGGGATAGCACATAATGTTTTATTTATATACATCGACAGTTCTGGACTACCACAAAGAGCAACTTATATCTACAATGGTGATCCTTCCGATAACGCAGTTTCTGTTTCCAGGAAAGTGTTGCTTTCTGACTTCGATTTATCTGATCCGATCTCCTTTGTGGCAAACACTGGTATACCTGACTCGGATCCATCTTCTGATCTCTATAACATAGTGGATGTGAAGCTTACCCTCTGGAGAATGTGATCAAGGAGAAAACATAATGAGACTGGATGATGATTCAGCACAGATATTACTCATCGCTGGCTTTGCTATAGGTGTGGGCATCGTTGTATTCACTGTTATGCTCAATAATGTCATATATGCAAGCAACATGGCCTCTGATTCCAGCACGGAGACCAGTTCTTTTGAGATGGGAAATGTGCTTGCACTAACTTCACATGCTTATGAGGATGCCTATATAAGTGCAATAAACTCCGGTACTTTTGATAGTAATGTATTCAAAAATTTTCTTTCATCATACGAAAATCAATTAGTTAAGATGTTCGCTTTTTCTGGAACAAGTCTGGACATAGAAAATAGTGCGCTTATAAATGCCCATTTTTCAAAGAATGGCATGACAGATGGTGTGGCTAACTGGACATTGGTAAGGAATGTGAACCTGACAGATGTCTTCATAATGGAAATACCAGACGCCAGCACTCTGTCTAATAATTCAGGCTGCTTGCGCATTGAAGCTGTCGAAATGGGTAGCAACATGCTCTGGGCTATGGACATCCACAATTCTGGAGGCGATGTGCACGTGAGTGTTATGGACACCAATTCCACACTGGATACTGCAACTTCTTCAGGATACACTTATCTGAATGTCACAGGGAACCACATCCGTGATGGAACGAACGGGACCAGCTACTTTAACTTCCATTTCAATGATCTGACGTCTTCCCACGAGTACCAGATAAATGTCCTCAATGGCACAGCAGGTGAAGGTATATTCACGATCTCAGGAAATTTTGTTGACGGTCAGCCGTTTACCATCTCAAGGCATGCAGTAGTGATTGCCAACATTACTGTAGTATCTTCTGATAAAGAAATATTCGTTTCATATCCTATCCCTGTTCCCGGAGGTAGAATATGAAACTCCTTAAAGATGAGGCTGCTGTTTCTATTTCTATTGGTTTCATCCTTACTTTTGTTATCAGCGTTTTGGCACTTATCACTGTACTTACTGCTTTCTATACGCTTATGGACAGGGCAGAGCAGACTGCTATGAGAAGTGAGTTCGAGATCCATGGAAATGACATTTCGATGCAGATCTCCAGCATAGATTCTCTTGTAGCTGTTATGGACAACTCCGGAGCATACATAGGGGTGCTGGAATATGATCTCGATCTTCCTGATCGGATAGCAGGGGAACATTATTCTGTAAGTATAGTTAACAGCAGCCATGAGATATTGCTGCAATCCAGAGACAAGACAGAAACTAAGGTGATGGTACCATACAGTACGAACAACATGAGAGTCATTGAGAGTACCATCTTCAGTGAAGCTGGGACACACTATATAGTATACGATCCAGTATACAGGACTCTGGAGATCAGGTGACATGGCCCTCAAAAATACTCTAAATGGTTTAAAAGCTGCTGAAGAAGCTGTTTCAGAAGTGGTTGATTTCAGTATAACCATGGGTATCATGCTGGCTGCCATAGCTATCATAGGCACTGCCGGTTTTCCTTTGGTGGAACATATGCAGGAAGCGCAACATACAGAGAACATAAAGCAAAGCTTTACTGTACTGACTTCAAATATCAACAAGGTTGCGTTCGGCAGCTCCCCTTCTCAGTCAGTGGAAATAAAGCTGCATGAAAGCACTGCAGCTGTTTCAGGTACCAGTTCCATCATTGTGGAGATGAAGGTATGGAATTCTTCCACCCACGTAGTTGATACAAAGTCTTTTGACAGACAGTTGAGAGTAATAGAAAATCGTTACAAAGAGCGATCTATCGGATATGAGAACACCGGTGCCTGGGCAAAGTATGAAAGGGAAAAAGTGGTGATGATCTCGAAACCCAATTTTGCAGTTGCTGAGGATTTGTTAATGATACCTGTGGTTATGCTGTCCGGTTCTTCAAGTGTTTCAGGAACAGGGCTTGTCAGGGTTGTATGCGATGGAGGACTGCCTTCTGTGCACAGGTATGAGAATGTATCAATGGTCAACATCACCATTGGAAGTGAATATTACGATGGTTGGGGAAGATTTCTAAATGAAACAATGGGTATGCAGGTAACTGGATACGATGTGTTCAATGGTACTGTATCTGCATCGAAGCAATACCTTCCGGACAACATAGACGTGGTAATAGTTTCCTCACCCATAAGGGTTACAATTCAATGAAAGGAGATAATATGGCAGGGAAAAACGTGGTCATCAAGTGTCAAAAAGCCGAATCTTCAGTGGTGGGGGTAGTGATCATCCTTATGCTCACCACTCTTTCTGTAGGTGCTATCCTTCTATACGGTATACCTACAATCAACGATATGCAGGATATGGCAAAAGCACAGAAAGCAGAACAGGCTTTCACGGTATTTGACTCAAGGACCAGCAAGGTAGCTCTGGGAGAGTCGCCTATACAGACTACATCCATTTCCCTAATGGGTGGAACGCTGGAAGTCAAGGGAGAAAGCAAGTCATACAGTAACAGCGAGATAAAGGTGGTTTTGGCTGACATTGATGCTCCCTGGTACGATAGTTTCAGCCATCAACGCTATAAATGGAAAGCATGGGAGGGTTTTGAGGCCAAGACAAACTTCACTATGTTCAATGCTTCCATGGGCAGTATCATCTTCAAGAACGATGACCGTGTAGTAGCATACGAAGGTGGAGGCGTCTGGTCAAAATATCCTACAGGGAAAGCTGTTATGATCTCACCTCCTGAGTTTAACTATAATGGTGAGACACTGACGTTACCAATAATGTGCATCAATGGAAACACAAGTATCAGTGGGGATACTGATGTAGGAATAACGGTGAGTTCCAATAACACGCCCACAGTTTTATATCCAGACCCTATCACAGACGACAGGATGACCAATCCTGTCAAATCTGACAAGGTTCTCATATACATTAAAAGTGATTTTTATAATGCGTGGGCTGACTACGCTAACACGCTTGCATATACAAGCGCCACTGTGGATGAATCCAACAGCACGGCAGTCGTGGAACTTGAGGTTATGCCGCCTATGGGCAAATCGGTGCTTACCCAAAACTTTAAGGTAGGGGCACTTAATGTTTCCCGTTCTGCACCTATGTACAATTTCTCTTTTGATCTTGGCGCCAGGGCTTCCCAGGGCCTGAATCCTACGAATTACCAGATATCTGCGACATCAGGTACAAAGACTCTCATCTATTCTCTGGCAAAGAAAGGAGGAGCAAACCAGCTCCAGCTTACTGTGACATATCAGGACACAGCAGCAGCATCATATATCGAAGAATGGGATGGGGTCAATATTTTCCCTGTAACAGGTACCAAGAAGGATCAGCAAGCCATTGTGGACCTGCTGGATAAGAACTTTATCATGGAATATGACAAAGCCAACGACTTCTCATGGAATGCCACAAGTTCTATCAGCTTACCTCCTAATGTAAATTATCATTCTGGGGACCAGACCTCACTTTACAACATCACCCAGCATTACATGAAACTCATCACAATGGATGGATCTGTGAAGTTCAATCTGAACAGCCCGGGCAACTCTGATCCGGTGGACTATGATGAATCAAGCCTGATATTGTATTATGAAGGCATGCCAGGGGCTATTACATACCTGCATGTGACAAGGAATGATCTTTCAGCTTCACTCAATTAAGAATTTTTGGGGGATCATGATGGACAACCATTTGCCAAGGTTATCTTGATCTCACAGGGTGCGTAGATCATAATGTGTTCCTAGAGCATTTTCATATTCACAAAAACCTTTTACATAAGCGGATATGCAGACACATGAGATGATTTTTACCGTCTTGCAGGTATGTTTACTATAATTTAATAACTTTGTGAATAAGAAAGTAATGTTCATTTTGTTTATATACATGTTCATGATGAAACTTGGGTGTATTGTTAATTGAAAATATCCAATGTTGCCAAAATGTGAATATGCTGAGGTTTTGCAATGAGAGCTCAAACCAGATTTCTAATCCTATCCTTAATGCTTCTTTCATTAAGTATGTCTGTAATGGCATTAAATATAGAAGTGTACCCAATGTCTGTCCAGAACAGTGCAGGGGATAATGTAAGTGTAATGGTCAGAGTCACAGACAATTCCACTCCTTTAAACAATACACTTGTGAATTTCATCACAAATCTGGGTCACTTGAGTTCAGCCTCAGCATTGACAAATGCATCTGGATATGGCCGTGTGTTCCTCGCAACAACGGAGGCAGGGGTTGCAACAGTCAATGCAAGCATTGGAAGCGTTTCCAGCACCACGGACATAACTTTTTCTTCTATGGATGTCGAAAGTATAGTCATAACAGAATCAGAGAATCCGATAACTGCAGGCAATGCAACAACTGTTACGATCAGCATGTTGGATCAATTTGGCAATATCAATGATACTGCTGAGCTAACTTTAGACGTTAGAGTTGAAGATGTTTTTGGAAATATCCTAAAAGAAGACAGGATCACAAGGACACCATATACGTTGACACATATACTGTCCAGCCATAATCTGACAGACAGAGGGATAGCCGATATAGTTCTCACAAACTCAGTAACTACTGATCAAAATGTAACTTTGGCAATCAATTCTACTATTGCAGGTAATATCAATATTTCTGCATCATGTGGGGGAGCCAGCAACTCAAAGGATATTGAAGTTGAGCCAGCAGCTCCATTCAGAATAGGCCTCTGGTACAATGTGGAATACACCGTAAACACTACTTCAGAGATCACTGTACGCGTTTATGATATCTATAATAATTTTGTGGAAAATTCCCTGGTTGTATTCAATGCGACCCCTCCTGTACATACTCCATATAACAGTCCAAATGAGTACAATTCCCTGAACCTCAGCAATCTTCACGATATTACTGGAATTGATGGGCTGGCTTACACGGTATTCAGAACAGATAAAAGATCAGGTGATAATACTATCAACATTACTGTGGCCAATACTTCACTAAGCTATAAGATCATAATAAAAGGACTTGCAGATTCAGCTGATGCTCTTATTCTTACTCATTCCCCAACAATTGCCTATGCTAATAATGAAGACAAGTATAGGCTCACCGGTCAGGCTGTGGACCAGTTCCTTAATCCCATTATTCCGGACCAAGACGTATTCCCAATAAAAGAGCAGATTGTCTTCTACGATGGTAGTAGTTCCTTGATAGGCCTTCTTAATTCAGAGGGAAAAGCATCTATTCAGGTCGGGCCTACGCCTTACGTCGAAAATGTCAGCATCATTGCTACCTACAGGAACGCCAGTGGTTATACTAATATCGCAAATTCCACAATGTTGCAATTTATGGCAGGGTCAAACCTAAGTCTTGATATATACTCTTCACATGACACTCTGCTTGCTCAGGGTTTGAATGGAAATCACGAAAGTACGATCAAAGCGGTTGCGATAGACCAGTGGGGACATACGTTATCTGGCATAAACCTCACCATCAGTACAACTAATGCTACCTTAGGTAACCTCTCAATGAATGGTGTTAATGCTACAAGCATAAATGTAACAACAAATGAACTCGGTAGAGTGTCTCTGAAGTTTGTGTGCAGTGATGTTCCCGGGAATACCACAATTGTTGCCATTGCAGGCAATGCTACCGCATCCACTCCTATAACGGTCAAAGATGTACCTTTCCTTAGTGCAACCGTTTCCGTAGAACCCGAGTCCCTTAACTCAGGTGATGTGGTGAGTGTTACTTCAGTGGTGTCTATCGAAGGAGACCTGCCGATCACAAGACCAGCTGCAAGCGCAATGCTGGTCCTTGACCGCTCGGGCAGTATGGATCCGGACTACTATGCAGGAACGCCGCTTGATGTGGTGCTTGTTATTGACAGGTCTGGAAGTATGGCCGGGCAGCCAATAGTTGATGCCAAGGCCGCTTCAAAGGAATTCATAGGAAACCTGGTGTCAAATTCCAAGGTTGGTATTGTATCCTTTGCAACCTCAAGTACTGTAGATTACGGAATGACCGCTCTTAATGTTTACAACAACAGGCTTCCCATTAATAATAAGATAGATTCCATGATCGCAAATGGTTACACTGCAATGGGAGACGGTATGACTGACGCAAATAATTTGCTTATAAACAACGGCCGTTCCGGAGCAAAAAAAGTAATGGTCGTGCTCACAGATGGTGAAACAAACAGAGGAAGCGATCCAGAAGATGCAATTCCTGTATCAAACGAAAACGATATCATTATATATACGATTGGTCTGGGAGATGTAGATGAGTCTTTATTGAGTTACATTGCATCAGAAACCGGGGGCAAATATTATTATACGCCGGACAGTTCAAATCTGAGCGCAATTTATGCTGCTATTGCACAGGAACTGAGCGATTATGATGTTTCTGAGATCGAATATGGTGAGGATGGTTTCACGCCATATGATTTCAGTTTTTCCGGTTCTATTTCGGGAAGCAGTACTTTCCAGGATACTTTCACGATAAATGAATCAATAGACGACCTGAAGGTAAAGTTAAGCTGGACCAATAGCGCTTCTGACCTGAATCTCCGCCTTACAAGCCCTTCAGGAATAGTATACGGTTCAGGTTATAGTACAACCGGCTATTATCCCAGTGACACTTCAGAATATATATGGATCGAGCCCATCTCATACCTGTATTCCGAAGATGCCGGGAATAGCGTCGAATTTGGTACCTGGACGGTAAGGGTGAGCGGGTCAGCTGTAGGTTCCCAACCTTTCACAGTATCAACGTATATCGATAAGAAGAGTGCATCCAAGTTGTCGTCACATGCATTCCTCTCAAGCTTCGATGAAACCAGAGGTGACAATGCAGGATTGGCTCTATACAGCTATGAGGATCTAGCTCCTACTGATACTCAGACAAGTTATGTTTATGATAATAGTATCTGGACTGGGTACTTTACGGTCCCGGACATTGCAAGGTACAATTTCAATGTATCATGGATCGATTCAGCGTCAATGAGTGCTTATCTTTATGATGGGACGGACCTTCTGGACTCTTCCGGCGGGACAGGTACATGTGAGGTATCTTCTTTGCTCCAGGCAGGAGAAACCTATCGTATTGACATTGTAAAAGGTGCTGGTTCTCTCACGGATACCAGATTCACAGTGAATGTTTCAGCTTTGCCGCTGGATATTATAATGACTGCTTATTACGATAGCAGCGCAGGTGGTTCAACACCAAAGTACAGAACCTGGGATACTTCTCAGTGGTCTGTGGAAAAATCTGCTAATAATGTTGACGAAATTCCTTCTTACATGGTACTTAAATCAAGTCCTACGAGTCCTGAGATCATTATGGCCATTTCTGATGATGATTACAATTTGAACGTCCAGACGTGGAATGGTTTATCGTGGGATGGCACTACGGAGCTGGTAAGTGAATTGAACTTCTATAACGTAAAAAATTTCGACATATCATATGAGCAGAGTTCAGGGAACGCAATTGCTGTTTTCACAGATTGGTACGATAACCGCCGGGTTCCTCGATATACTACATGGGATGGTTCAATATGGAGTTCCGATTCTCCTGTGGCCAATAGTGTATATTCAGGCACAGGTAACATTGCATGGATCAGACTGGAAGCAAATCCAAATTCTGATGAAATGGTACTTGTAACTCTTGATGATCAAAAGTATATGCGTGCTCAGGTATGGAATGGAAATTCCTGGGGCAATGCTATATCCCTGACAAATTCTGCAAGAACTTCAAGTTACCAGTGTTTCGATGTGGTTTATGAAGAGGGAACAGGGCGTGCAATGGTCGTATGGGCCGATTCCAGCTATATAAAATATCGTATTTGGAGCGGTAGTTCGTGGGGAAGTGAACAGAACCTTTATTCCACGGGTAATGCTTACTGGCTCAAATTAGCAGCTGACCCCAATTCTAATAAGGTTATACTTGCTTACCAGGATGGTTCCAACGCAGTACATGCCTTCTCATGGAGCGGTTCCTCCTGGTCATCCCGGCAATCAATCGGGACTAATACCGGTAGTACTGCCAGAAGATCAATGGATGTTGCGTTTGAGCAATCCAGTGGAAGAGCTTTGATCGTCTGGGGAGACAGCACTTCTGTGCCGAAGTATCGCATGTGGACCGGTTCATGGGGTTCTGCCCTATCAGCATCGAATATAGGAGGCACAACACGTTGGGTGAAGCTGGCACCGGACCCGGAATCAAATGAAATATTCCTTATGACATCTGATGGAAGCAATGATCTCAATATCCAGAGATGGAGCGGTTCTTCATGGAGTAGTACCTCTGAAATTGAAACCTCATCCAGCAGCACCTATGAATGTTTTGATATCGTTTATAATTATCAGAAAGATTTTGCAGGAAGTGGACAGCTTTCATGGAGCCAGTGGACTGCAAGTGTGAAATCAACTTTTAACAATGATTCCCTCGCCCATCTGAGCAACGTCATAGATACCATTACAGCTGATGGGTTGACTGCAATAGATGAAGGTCTGTTCGTTGCCAACAATGAGCTTTCTTCAGTAGACGGTAACTCTACTATAGTCATCATGACCGACGGAATAGATAATGCAGGTTACCACTCACTGTTGGAAGAAGCATACAGGGCAAAGGAAAACAATACGGTTATATATACGGTAGGATTTGGTAACAGTGAATCTGAAGTAGACCCAATGCTGTCGGAAATTGCAAGTATCACCGGAGGAGAGTATTATTTTGCACCAAATTCCAGTGTTCTGAAGGATATATTCAGAGGCATTGCAGAACAGATCACTAATTTTTCTGCCCAGGGACCTGTGTTAAACATACAGATACCTCGCAACTACATCACACCTACTGCCATAGCAAAGGCTACTTACATTCCGGGAAGCAGTAACTGCACAACCGGTAATATGAGCTCTTTTATAATCCCGAGGTCTCCGAAAAGAGGTAACTCTGAACCACTAATTACAAATCTCAATGACAGGTCGGTCCTTTCATGGCAACTCCCAAATCTTGACCCAGGTGAAAAATGGGGAATATGGTATCAGATGAAAGTTTTAGGTTCGGGTTACGTGCCTATCATCCTGCCACAGTCGAATATAACGTATACTGACTTAAATGGTTCAAATGTAACAGTATACCTCCCCACCAGCGGCGGTTCAAGTGTCGGGGGTAGTGCAGGTGGGATATGGTCCTATTCTCTAGGAAGCCTCACGATGACAACTGACAAGCCTGTTACTTTAATAAACGAGCCTTCTAAGCTGACACTGTGGGTAAAGGACACTACAGGTAACTACAGCTTTGCGTATGTTACTCTATACACAAACCTTGGTTATTTTAATCAGAAGCAGAATCCTATAAATATAACCGTAATTGGTTCAGAGACATTGAATTTTTCAAGTGCCACTGCAGGGAATGCCTACATTAAGGCTTATGCACACAAAATCAACTCTACTAACATAAATGACACAAAAGAGTGTGAAGAAGTGCTTGTTGTCAGACCAAAGGGGATGATCAGGATCAAGTAGAGTGAGTTTTTATTCTACTTTTTTTTGGTGCGAGGCTGATTCATTCAGCCTAAATTTTTCATTTTTGGATAAATATCCGTTTTCAGTCAGAAAATTAAAAAATTATTTTTTGTATGTGTGTATAAAACAAAGTTTCTTTTCTCTCACTACTTATTTTCTGATGTTTTTTAATGCAATAGCTGGCAAAGACTTAATTATTACAAGTGTTTAATTATTTTAGAATAGTTTATATAGTTAGTCATCTGTAATTCGAAGTATGGGCCAAAAACGATCTTTTCCCTACTTTATGCAAATCCGGTTCACAGACCAGGGAATAAGTCCTGTCGTAGGGACTTTGTTGATGCTGGCTATTACAATGTTGCTTATAGGGGTCACTGCTGTTTCACTTGCTGGAGTACCTAACCCTTTAAAAAAGGGGTTAACAGCAGATGTGGAGTTAGAATTAATAGAGGGTGGCATACCTAATGAGATCAGATATAACGAAAATCTCATTACGCTGGTACATAATGGAGGTGATTCCCTGCCCCTTGAAAACATAAAGATAGTTATTGTTGGGCAGGGTAGCAGTTATACCGGAGTGGTGGCACATGGAGGAAGAATTGTCAATGGGGATGTGCAGGTAACATACCTTGATCTATGTTCTGCAGGAAAAGAAACACATTATGCCAAAAGGAATTCCTGCATAGCAGATGGTTATTGGTCCGCAGGAGAAGTCATTGTCCTTAATGGTGACGATGGTCTGGGTCACAGTTCAACTGTAACTGTGCAAGTGGGAACTATCACAAATACGTCAAACAACTTCGGCTTGAAGACGGGAACAGAAATTATCGTGAAGATCATAGAAAGTCCATCCAACAGGCTGATCTCAAGCTGTAATACAAAAGTAATGGCTGCAAAGAAGAGCTAACCCAAATTATTTTAGTACAGAAAGGTATAAGGTAGTGCAATGAGCGGACAGAGAGGATACTTACGCTATTTCCCTAAGGAACACTGTTATCCTAACCAACAGGATGCTATGGAAAAGATATATTCTGCACTTCTAAGAAAGGAGATCATACTTTTCGAGGGGGCATGTGGTACTGGCAAGACCCTCAGTTCTCTTGCTCCTGCACTCAATGTAGGTAAGCAACTTCAGAAAACTGTGATCATTGCAACTAACGTCCACCAGCAGATGGTGCAGTTCATCAACGAGGCAAGGGAGATAAAGCAGGGAAATGATGTCAAGGTGGCGGTGGTAAAGGGTAAGGCTGCCATGTGCCCCCATGAAGTAGACTATGAGGAATGCCGGATCAAAAGGGACAACACTTTTGAGCTGATAGAACTGGAAAAGGAACTTGATCTGAAGAAAAAGGAGCTTAAGTCTGCATCAGAAAACTACAAACGCTCCAAGGATCCGGCGCTTATAGCTTTAAGAGATGCATTGTTCAACGAAATAGAGGCAGGTGAACAAAAGGCTCGTGGTATTAGGGAGAGGGCATGCAATGACCTTTATGAGGTACTGCGCTTTGAAAGCGAGGTATTCAGACAATGGCTTTTCGCTGATGTGCGCACTCCTGAGGAAATTAACGAGTACGCCACAAAAAGAGGTATGTGTGGCTATGAATTACTGAAAAGGGAATTGAAGTATGCAGACCTCATTATCTGTAATTTCCACCATGTACTGAGTGCGGAGATATTTGCAACATTGCTTACCTGGCTGGACAAGGAGCCCCAGGATGTTATAGTGATCTTTGACGAAGCACACAACCTGGAATCAGCAGCACGTTCACATTCATCCATGACCATCACTGAGCATACCATTGAAAAAGCCATCTCAGAGATAGAAGCCAATCAGGACCAAATGCCTGAAAGCCGTGCAGTTGAATTGTTCAAAATGTTAAATGACATCATAAGGGAAACATACAACAACAGGTTCAAGTTCGGTGAAAGGGAAAGAGTAGGCAGGCTCTGGTATGATATGCGCATCAGCGATCCCTATGAGCGTAATGACGTGATTCGGGGCAGGTTTATGAGGCAGGCTCTGGAACTTGGTTTTAAGGATGAGGCTGCCATACAGCTTGTGCTCTCCGAGGCAAGTGAGTTCGGACAAACACTTGACGAGGAGTACAAAGAGCAATATAAGAAAGGCTTAAGCAAAATACTGAAAAGGTCACATATTCGCCATGCTGCAGATTTTTTATCTTCTTATCTGGTCCTGTCCAACGATTATCGCTATTATCCCATTATGAATGTGCGCAGGGACCCAAACGATCAGATATACGGGCGTCTGGAGCTCTTCACCTGTATTCCCAGCAATGTTACAGAGCCGCTTTTTGCTTCTGTGTTCTCTGTCATTCTTATGTCCGCCACACTTCGGCCCTTTGATATGGTGAAGGCTACCCTGGGTATAAAGCGGGAAACGTGCGAGCTTTCATACATGACATCATTCCCCCCTGAAAGACGTCTCACCATAGCTGTAGATGTTCCTCCTTTATTTGCAAGAAGCAGGGATGACCCTCATGCTCTGGAGGCCGTGGAGCAAGTACTGGCAGGTTCCATCGAGAATTCGAAAGGCAATGTAATTATCTTTTTCCAGAGTGCAGCTGAAGCCAGAAGATACTATTCAAAACTTGGTGACAAACTGAATGTGCCTGTGTTCCTGGATGAGGCCGGAGTGTCTTCCCATGAAGTGAGAGAAGCTTTCTTTGAACTTGGGGAGAAAGGAGGAAAAGGTGTGCTTTTCTCATATCTCTGGGGTACGTTGAGCGAAGGGGTGGATTTCAGGGATGGCAGGGGCAGAACTGTTATTATCGTAGGTGTCGGTTATCCGGCCCTCAATGACAGAATGAATGCTGTGGAGTCAGCCTATGATCATTCTTACGGGTCCGGAGCTGGGTGGGACTATGCGGTGCAGATACCTACGATCCGTAAGATACGACAGGCCATGGGCAGGGTCGTGCGTTCTCCTATGGATCATGGAGTGAGGATATTGCTTGACGGACGCTTCCTCACAGATTCACGCCAACGATATGGAAAGTTCGCTGTTTTTGAGATCTTTCCTCCTGATGAGAGAGAGGAGTTTGTAGATGTTCAACCAGAAAAAGTGAAGTTCTCCTTGATGAACTTCTTCCAGGACAATTCATGATGAAGATCTCAGGATAATTTATATCATGTATGGGTCATAAACTTATAGAACGTAATTTTCAAAATTTATAGGAGTGTATACAATGGGACTTGAAGACCTGATGAAAGAAGTTTCCACTGAACTTGAAAGACTTGTGAGCACCAAGACAGTGGTTGGAGATGCCGTAACAATTGGTGATACGACAATCATTCCTGTGACCAAAGTATCCTTTGGTTTCGGTACAGGCGGTGGAGAGGGTAAGAGCAAAGACAATGAAGAAGGTTTTGGTGGTGGCGGCGCAGCAGGTGCAAAGATAGAGCCTGTGGCTTTTATAGTCATATCCAAGGAAGAAACCCGTTTGATGTCTATTTCCGGAAAATCTGATATTGGTGTCCTTCTTGAATCAGTTCCGGGTCTGATCGAGAAGATCAAGACCATGAAGGGAAAAAAGGACAAGGGAAAAGACAACAATGGTACAGATACAGCTGATGAAAGTGAAGGATCTGTTGAAATCGAGGTAGAAGAACAGTAAACCAGATAGATTACAGAATATACCTATTGGATCCCTGTACTTTGGCATCCTTTCTTTGTTCGGGCATACTATGTTCACTGCAATACAGGTTGTGCAGGTAGCAGCGCTCGTAATCATATTGCTGGCGTTGCTTGTACTTTTCTGTGCTATAGATCTGATAGTGGACCTGAAGAAAAAGGATCGGGACATTTCCGGAAGGATAGTGGTCAAATGGCTATTTCTGTCCTATTCCAAGGTATTCTATCCGGCTGAGTCCGAAAGTTCTGCTTCAAAAAAAAATGGAGATGCCGGTAAGAAGGAAGAAATGGAAAAGTCCGGCCATATTAATGCAAGTCATGAGGGAACGGAGTCTGAAGAAAAGATAACAAATGAAGCAAAAAGCACAAAAAAGAAAAAAGAACTGAAGGCTAAGGATCTTATTAAGATATTCTATGATGTTAAGAAACCTCTTTTAAGGCTTTTCAAAGGCACAATGCGTAGTCTCAGATTGAGATGCGGCAGATGTGATGTCGCTTTTGGTTTTCCGGATCCTGCAGATACAGGAGTATTGTGCGGTTTTCTTTTTGGAGCATTTGGGTCCCTGCATCATTACTGGCAGACTTTTTCTTATTTTCTGGAACCCAGGTTCGATGATAAAGTGCTGGACCTGGAATTCATGGCTGATGTGAGGGTGCGTATTTATAGATTTATTCCCACATTCCTACGTTTTGCACTTGATAGGGGTGTGCTCAGAACGGGCTGGTTACTGGTACGTACCTACAGATGAACACTTTATATAGGCTGTATCGAGACACAAGTGTCAAAGTTTAATAACATGCAGTGATGATTAAGACCTGAATGATCAGAGTAAAGTCCCCTTCCAGAATTCATATGGGTCTTATAGACATGAATGCCGAGCTTGGCAGAGTGGACGGTGGGGTAGGGATATCTATTGATCATCCCCACGTGATGATCTCAGCGGAGATCGCCGATGATATAGAGATCATTGGGCATTCTTTGCTTGCACAGCGCATGAAGGCAGCAGCCAGGGTTCTGCTTCCAGAGGGTCAGGGTGTAAGGGTGACCATAGAAGAAGATATGCCTCCTCATGTGGGCTGTGGTTCCGGGACCCAGGCAGCGCTTTCAGTCGCAGCTGCGGTGAACAGGCTGTATGGACTGGACCTGAGTGTGCGGGAGATGGCCATTGCTGTGGAGCGTGGTGGAACTTCTGGTATTGGGGTTGCGTCTTTTGAAAAAGGCGGTTTCATAGTTGATGGCGGGCATAAGTTCGCAGACAAGGGTTCATTCTCTCCCTCATCAGCAAGTAAAACACCTCCTGGACCCGTACTCTTCAGGGAAGATTTTCCGGATTGGGAAATTGTGCTGGCTTTGCCGGGTGAGGACATGCACATAGGGGCTCATGATGCTCAGGAAGTGGATATATTCAGAAAGGAATGTCCTATCCCGTTACATGAGGTGCAGGCCGTAGCCCATATAGTGCTCATGAAAATGATGCCTGCCATCGTGGAAAAGGACATTGAGGGCTTCGGCCAGGCCACCAATCGTCTGCAGACCCTGGGTTTCAAGCAGAGGGAAATACGGTTACAGCATCAGGCCGTCAGGGACCTGATAGAGCTTTTGCAGGACAGTGGTGCTTATGGGGCAGGCATGAGCTCTTTCGGGCCTGTTGTGTATGCTTTCACGGATAATCCCGAGGACGCAGCTTACTTAAAGGCAGATGCACAGGCTTTCCTGGACAACACCATCGGGGGTAAGGTCATAATTACCAGAGCAAACAATACCGGTGCTTCTATTTTGGAGGAATGATTTGAAGGCAGTTACATGGTTCGGCACATTGTTCATTTCTGAAGATGGGGAAGTTGAGGAATGCTGCCTGCTGGAAAAAGATCCGGAACTCCTTGCTGAGCACATGTTGCTTGCTGCGGGAGATGAATATTTGCCCGTGCACGGCCTGAACCTGAGGGAACTGGCACTTGGTTGTGGTTTTGTTGAACTTGAAGAGGATTATGACGTGTTGCTTCGGGAAGTGTGCATAAGAGCAGCCAAGCGTCAGATATCCATGACAGATACCGATGACAAGCGCATCATCCAGGCAGTGGAGGCCATGGATGACATTGATAAGGCAGCCAATGAGCTTTCTGAAAGGCTTACTGAGTGGTATGGCATATATTTCCCGGAACTTGAGCTTACGGCAGAGTCCATGGCAAGGTTCGTGGCAAGGTTCGGCTCCCGTGAAAATGTGCCAGAGGACCATGATATGTTCGTAAAGGCCAGTAGTTCCATGGGTGCGGAACTGTCGCTGGTGGATGAGGACCTTTTACGCAATTTTGCGGCCAGCCTGTGCGGGATATATGATACCCGCAAGCATCTGGAGCAGTACATTATGAATAATATGGGTGCAGTGGCTCCCAACCTTACAAACATAGCAGGTGCTCCCCTTGGTGCAAGGCTTATCAGCCTTGCCGGAGGATTGGAGAAGCTTGCGGCCTTTCCTTCAAGCACCGTGCAGGTCATCGGCGCGAGCAATGCCCTGTTCAAGCAC
>AMWB02144149.1_pt2 | contig 31234 bp, 24 predicted proteins | sample 200311 | NCBI WGS metagenome assembly AMWB02 (sample SAMN02737377, study PRJNA173069) | bioreactor metagenome | biome: anode biofilm in microbial fuel cells | place: USA: California | collected 2010-12-16
CCTGCCGATCCCCTCAGGTCATCCCCGCTCGCTCCGGCAGGTGATTCTGAATCTGCTAATCAATGGGGCCGAGGCGTGCCTGAGCGCAGGGCGCCCGATCAGGGTCGGACTCACGCTCTCGGACGCAGGTCACACCGTGAAGATCGCGATCGCAGATCACGGACCGGGGATCAGCAAGAAAGAGCTTCGACGGCTGTTTGAGCCGTTTTATACTACCCGCCAGACCGGCTCGGGGCTGGGGCTGTATTTGAGCCGACGAATTATCGAGGAAATGGGCGGGTCGATCCGACTGGAGAGCCGGGAAGCGACCGGCACGACCGCCGTAATCGAATTGCCGAAAGAAACGAATCGCTGACATGGCGCGAATACTCGTTGTCGATGATGAACCGAAAATGACCTCGCTGATCTGCGGGGCGCTTGAAGATGCCGGCCATGTGGTCACCACGACCACCAAACCGGCCGAAGCGCTGACCTTGCTGGACAAGCACGCCTTCGATGTTGTGATTACCGATCTGTCGATGCCCGAGATTTCCGGCATGAAGGTCCTCGAGAAGGGACTCCAGAAGGAGGGGACCGAGGTGATCATGATGACCGCCTACGGGACGGTCGAGAACGCCGTGGCCGCCATGAAACAGGGTGCGGCCGATTATCTGGTCAAGCCGTTTTCGCTCGATGAGCTGACCCTCCTGGTCAGAAAACTGGTCGACCAGCAGAAGCAGCAATCGCTGGGGAACCATTACCGCGAGATCGAACAGAATCGATTCGCCGAGCGATTTATCGGATCTTCGCCGGCCGCGGCCCGGGTCCGCAAGCTGATCGAACAGGTGGCGCCGACCGAGTCAACCGTCCTGCTCACCGGCCGCTCCGGCACCGGCAAGGAACTGGCCGCCCGGATGATCCACGACCTCTCCTCCCGAAAGGGGCAGCCCTTCATCGCGGTCAACTGCGCCGCCATCACCGAGACGCTCCTGGAGTCCGAGCTTTTCGGACATGAAAAGGGGGCCTTTACCGGAGCGGTGGCCCGCAAGCGGGGACGATTCGAACTGGCCGAAGGCGGTACGATCTTTCTGGATGAGATCGGGGAGATGTCCCCCAATATGCAGTCCAAACTGCTCCGGGTCCTGGAAGAGCGAAAACTGGTCCGGGTGGGAGGGGTGGATCTGGTGGATATTAATGTCCGGGTGGTGGCGGCCACCAACCGCGATCTCAAGGAAGGCATCCGGGCCGGCAACTTCCGCGAGGACCTCTTCTTCCGGCTGGCCGTATTTCCTGTTCCGATGCCGCTCCTGGCCGAGCGGGGTGACGATGTGATCGAGCTGGCCGAGTACTTCCTGACCCGGGCGCACTACGCCCACGGGCAACTGGCCGTGCCCGTGCGGGAGCTGTTCTGCCGCTATGACTGGCCCGGCAATATCCGGGAGCTCCGGAATGTCCTGGAGCGGGCGATGATCCTGGCCGGGGGGGAGCCCCTGACGATCGAGGAGTTCAACCTCGAACTGCTCGATGCTCCCATTGGTGAGTCGGGAGCATCGGGAGCACGGATCGAGGGAGCGCCGGGGCTGCAGAATGCGGAGAAAGCCATGATTCTGAACGCCCTTGAACAGGCCGATGGCAACAAGACGGAGGCGGCACGGCTGCTGAAGATCACGCGGCGGCGGTTGTACAGCCGGATGAAGGTGCATGGAATCCCCTTGGACTGAGCGCATGCATCCTGCCCCCATGTGCCGAACGGGACGGCGTTTCGTACCGGCCGGTACAGACGGGCCGATTTTCTCGCGGTCGAGAATTGTTAACATGCTATGAATAAAGACCTTAGATCATCTCCAGCACCGGGCACGGCATTTGATCCGCAGGAATGTGGATTGAGGTAATGATTATGTGCCGTAGCTATCTTCACCGGACTCTGTTGGCTGCCCTGCTGTTTTGCATTTTGGCGGCCCCGGCCTTCGCGCAGCCGGGTAACAATGCTCGCGATGCGGTGCGAAACGAACTCGACCGCACTCAGGAGTTCATTGACCGGGCAAGGGAGGTTATTCGTACCTCCGATTGTCCGCTGGCCGCGGTCCAGCTTGAAGCTGCCGTGACGCTTCAGGAGCTGGCCGAAGACGCCTTCCGTAATGAGCAGTTGGTCGTGGCCCGAAAGCATTCGCTGGACGCGCGTGAAAGGATTCGTGCGGCTCTGTCCAACTGCCGCTCCTCGGAACAGGGGGAGGCGATCGTGCAGCGCTCGCTGGAAAAGGCCCAGGACCTTCTGGACCGGGCCGGCAATGCCCTGCTCGACAGCAGCAATCCGAACCTCCAGGCCATTTACGAAGCGGCCAAAGACAACCTGACCCGGGCCTGGGAGTTCTACCGCCAGAAGCAGTACAAACCGGCCGCCAAGCTCGCCGAGCAGGTCGAGAAGATGGCCCTCAAGATACTGGGGGCCGACAATCGGCAGGAGCAGCGGACCGAGACCTTCGATCGCCGTCGGGAAAACGTCGCCCATGTTCTGGAGCAGGCCCGGACAACCGTCGGAGAATGCGGCTCGGAAACCGCCCAGAATCTCCTGACCCGCGCCGAGGATCTCTTCGCCAAGGCGGAGCAGCTTCGGCAGGACGGGCAGATTGCGCCGGCGCTGACCGCCCTCGTCCAGGCCCGCACCCTGGCGACCCGGAGCATTAACGAGTGTGAAAGCGGCGATGGCCTCCAGTTGCGCTATCAGCGACTCCTGAGCCGCCTCGAGTCGCTCCGGGAGCGGAGCAGCGGGCTGGAAGAGCCGGCGCGTAACCAGGTAACCACGCTGCTCGATCAGGCCGCCCAACAGCTCACGCTGGCCCGGGAACATCTGGCGAACGGGGAAACCGAGAAAGGGCTGGCCGCGCTCCAGGGGGCGCAACTCGTGCTCCGGCAGGCGGAGGCAATCCTCCCGTAACCAGTACCTCCCATCTATTGGATTGAGCAGTTGACAAGGATTTGGGTCGCGGCAATTCTCCTTGCTCTTCTCGGCGGCGCCTCTCAGCCCGCCCGAGCCGGGAGCATCGGTTTCAAGGTGGGCGTCGGGTACGACTTCCTCTCCCAGGAGTATTTCCTGGACTCCCTCACCCAGGCCGGGGTCGATTCCTTTCTCACCAACTGGTCCCTTCGAACCAACTACCTGGACGATTTTCGGGCCCGTACCGAGCTTCGCTTCACCCCCCCCAGGGCCGGGGGACTCGACCTTCGCGCCATCTATGAACAGGGCTCGGAGCAGCTCCGCTTCAAACTCAATCCGGTCTGGCGACCAACCTTCGGGAAATACCGGCTCGAAACACGCGGAGACCTGGACTGGCGCGACCAATACCGCGGAGAAACGGACCCGGGGGACAGTTATGTCTCCGCCTCTGGCCAGGCAAAGCTGAAACGGCGCTACGGTGAGTCTCTCAGCCTCTGGATCGCGGGACAGGGGGAGCTGGTCCGGTTCGCCGATCCGGGCTCCTTTGCCTACAACTATCAGCGGATCGGGGGACGCCTCGGAGCCGACCTGTTTGCCGGGCTAGGGATGGGGAGCGCCGACCTGTTTTACCTCGGGAGAAGGGTGCCCGACTCCTCAGAGCTCCAGTACCATAGCTACGGGGCCGAAGTCTCGTGGTTTGGGCTGTCTGATTGGGGGGATCTGGACCTCCAGACGCGCCTGGAGAGAAAGGACTACCAGCGACCGGACGGAAGTGACGACTACACGAGGCTGGAGCTGAATGGCCGGAGCCGGATCAGTCTGGGCAAAGGGTGGTTCGCCAAACCAGACATCGAGTTAGAACGAACCTGGTACGGCCCCGAGGACCTCATCAATCAGGATTATACCAAGATCACCGGGGCGGCCGCTCTCGGCAAGTCGCTGGGGGGACTGGAACTGGGAATCGGGCCGGAAATCGAGCGACTGGCGACGGCCGATGACTCGCTGTCCGGGGAAGCGTATCTGGAGCTTGGGGGCGAGGGGACGCTGGACTGGCTCCAAACTGGCAAACTTTTCAGTACTTTGGATTACCATTTGGGATATCGGGAGCTGGACCAGCCCAGCGACCTTCAGAGCAGTTTCACCTACCAGCGGGTAAATCTGATCGGGGACTGGAATGTTCTCGGGGGGCTCAATCTGGACATCGTGCTGGGCCTGGAGTGGGAATGGCATTCTCGCTCCGAGGACAACAGCCGCCTCGTGCTGCTTTCAACCGGGCTGACCTACAGCTTCTAGGGCAGGGGATCCGGCCGGTTCCGCTCCCCCATACGTTGTGACAATTGTCACAATCAGGCCCACCGAGGACTGCATGGTCCGCCGTCCGACAATGCTCCCTTCGTTCGTGCTCGCTTGTGACAAGTTTCACGATTAGGCATCTTGTTCCCCCGCTCGCTTGTGAATGATGTCACAATCGATCTGGCCGCGCTTCGTTCCTCGGGCTGTCAGGAAGACGGTGTCGGAAGTGCGGCGCCGGGCTGGCCTTGGCCACCCCTGGCTGGTCGGAGCGCTGGCCGCAAAAGGGAGGCCCTGGGGATCGCCGACCCCTCTCAGCGCCCCTGAAGTCATCTCAACCCGGTATCCGATCTGAACCCCGAAGGCCACAATGCCGTTACTACACCCTGTCGATTTCCAACCGCTGGTGGGTTATTCAAAGAAATTTCTTGACAAAATGGCGGTCGTTGCTTATCCTGCGGGCGTCTAGGGAAATAGTTGTGTAGCACAAACGCTTCTGTTTTGAGTCCCAAGCACCTTTGCAACGTTAAGCAAAACTTGACGTTGGCCCAACTCGAACGCTTCTTGCAGGTTTCAAAAAGAGATTTGTAAAACCGAGCCGGAGATTTACGTCCGGACGATTTTCTATTTTTCTCTCATCTTTCTTCCCCAGTCAGTGCAGAACAAACTGGTCACCCGGTCGACATCATTGGGCTTTTCGACCAACTGACCGGAGTCTGTAGACGAACTGGAGGGGTCCGATACCCGGTCCTTCGGGATCAATATCGGAACTACAGGGTCAGTGTTTCTGAGCATCAATCAGGGACATTACCCGAAACTTGAATGACCTTTAGGTTATTAAAGGAGCATTAAATGATGCAAAAAAGAAGCTTATATTCTTTGCTGCTGATCTCCTTAATAGCGGTACTTGCGTATTCAGTGTCGTTTGCGAATACGGTAACTTTCGAGTCGAAAAACTCGCTCCGCTGTGACAACGGCGTGGCGAACATCACGGCTGTGGTCACCGATGATTCCGTGAGCGCCATTGAAGTAGTATTCGTGATCGCGTCCGCTTCGGGTGGAGCGGCATTCGACAACTGGTCCGTTGCCTGGGCCCCAGGGTTCACAAAGTTGACCCTCCGGGTGGTAGACACGACCAGCATGGCGGATCACGTATTACCAGACACGATTCGCATGGCTGCTATATTGGCTAATCCGAGCGACGGCGCCCTTATGGCCGGCACCTATGTCATTGGTCAGGTTAACTTCCATACCAATGATGTTTGCACCGGCACGGTGACGATGAGCGGTTCTCCGTTCGCGTACGCCGGCGGCGCTTGTGGCTTCGGTTGCGGGATGGCAGTGCCTACAATCCAGACCCAGTTTGTGAATGCCGGCACGACCACGATTAGCCCGTCGACGGTCACTACCGGCACCATCACCTTCGTCAACACCGTCCCGACCATTGCGGCGATCCCGAATGCTACCCTGCACTTCGGGCAGACCTACACTGGTACGGCCGTTGGCGCCGATGGTGATCTGGTCAAGGGTTGCGAAGTGCTGTCTTACAGCAAGGTCAGTGGCCCCAGCGCTCTTACCGTGAACTCCAGCACCGGCGCCATCTCTTGGACGACGACCGGCGCGGACGTTTGCGTCCACACCGTCGTGGTCCGGGTAACGGACAAGTGCGGCGCGACTGCGCAGACTTCTTTCGATATCTGCGTCCAGAATACGCCGCCGGTCATTACCTGCCCGACTCTGCCGATCAAGGTGGTCCTTGGTGATCCCGTTGCGGCTACTATCACGGCTACCGACGCCGATTTCGGCCCGAAGCCGCTGATTTTCAGCCTGGTCAGCTTTGACGGTCCGGGTACCCCGATCGTCAATCCGGCCACCGGTGCCTTCACTTGGGCGACCGTTTATGACGACATTGCCTATCTCGGTACCTTCCACGCTTGCGTGGCTGTGACCGACAGCGCCAACGTGTGCGACCCGTGCTCCCCGGCTAACGCGGACACCTGTTGCTTCACGATCCAGGTCGACTGGGGCAAAGTTGCCATCGAGAAAGTACACAATCAGATTCAGGGCCAGTACGCCGACGTCAACATCACCCTGGGTACCAACTACCCGGTGGGCGGTTTTGACCTCCTGATTCAGTATGACAACTCGGCTCTGACCTTCCAGCAGGCGCTCGTGGGTGGCTTCATCACCGACTGCGGCTGGGAATACTTCACCTATCGCACTGGTCCGTTTGGCAACTGCGGTACCGGCTGCCCGACCGGCTTAGTCAAGCTGGTTGGTATTGCCGAGACCAACAACGGCGCCAACCACCCGGATTGCTTCAGCAACATTCCGCCGCCTCCGGGTCTCGACAGTGTCATCGCCATTCTGCGCTTCCTGGTCACCAATGACCGCACGATGGAATGCCAGTTTGTGCCGATCAAGTTCTACTGGCTGGATTGCACCGACAACGCCTTCTCGAATATCAAGGGTGACTCGCTCCTGATTTCGCGCAAGGTGTTTGATTATGTCGGTTCCGGCGGTGGCGACACCTACTACGAAATCACCGACAAGACCTTTGGTTTCCCGACGTGGTATGGCGCTCAGGCCGAGTGCGATATCGTCAACCCGGGCAAGCCCGAAGTCTGGCGGATCATTGACTTCTTCAACGGCGGTATCGACATCGTTTGCGCCGACTCCATCGACGCTCGCGGTGACGTCAACCTGAACGGCCTGGCGAATGAAATCGCTGACGTCGTCAACTTCACCAACTACTTCATCGTCGGTCTGGGCGCCTTCACGGTCAACGTGAACGGTCAGATCGCGGCGACTGATGTCAACGCTGATGGTATCACCCTGTCGGTTGCCGACCTGGTCTACCTGATTCGTGTGGTGGTGGGCGATGCTCAGCCGATTCCGAAGGTCGCTCCGGAATCCGTCAATGGTATCTATTCTGTCGAAAATGGTGTTCTCTCTGTCGAAGAGAAGATGGGCGCCATGTTCCTGGTTCTCGAAGGCGATGTTAAGCCGGAACTCCTGGCCAATAACATGCTGATGGAAACCAAGTTCGACGGCACGAACACCCGCGTGCTGGTGTACCCGCCGTTCGAAGGCAAGAACTACGTCGAGTCCTTCCTTGGCGACGTGATCACCACCAATGGTGCTGCGATCGTCTCCATCGAAATGGCTACCCCGGCGGGTAACCAGGTGGTCCTGAAGAACGTGCCGAAGTCGTACGCTCTGAACCAGAACTACCCGAACCCGTTCAACCCGACGACAACCATCGAATTCGCTCTGCCGGTGGCCGGGTCCTATGACCTTGCTATCTACAACGTGAACGGTCAGTTGGTCCAGACCTTCACGGGCAATGCGGAAGCTGGCTTCCAGTCGGTCACGTGGGATGCTTCCAACGTCGCCAGCGGTATGTATCTGTACAAGCTGACGGCCGGCAGCTTCACCTCGACGCGGAAGATGCTCCTTGTGAAGTAGCTTCTACTTCGTAAGGATCCTAATCCTCGAAAGCCCCGCCCCAAAGCGGGGCTTTCGTTTTGTGTAGGATTGGGTGCTCCCCCTTTGCACGTGCGGGAGCACGGCGGGAGCATGTCGAGCTGTTGTAGGTCAAGACCCCCTTGGGGTCTTGACACCGATGGCTGCCGCGATCCGGTCTTTGTAGGTCATGACCCCTTGGGGTCTTGACACTTGTCACCGCCGCGATCACGGCACCGAAAGCAGCTCCAGCGGCAACCACCCCTCCCGCCCATCCACCGTCCGACACCAGCCCCAGCCGGACTCGGAGCCGAGCAACTCGACTGTCTCGCCGGCTCCGATTGTCAGCTCCGTGGCATCGTAATCCCGCCGCATCACTCCCTGCTCCCCCTCAATCGCCAGGTACTTTTCCGGGATCCAGCCGCTTTTACCGGATTTTTCGGTACACCAGACCCACCCGGGGTACTGATCGTCCCGCTTGCCGACCGTCACCAACTCGGCGGCCCTGACCCTGATCGGATCCGGGTAGGCGGCCCTATAGGCGGCCGTGGTAACTCGAATCGTTGGCATGTGGGACATTGCAGGGTGACTCAACAGCGGGTCCAGCGCCGCTTCTATGGCTTTAGGTAGATTCGAACCGGGGCATCCAGGAGCTGCCGTCGGGCGCTCAGGAAAGCGATAAAGCCGGGAAATTGTGATGTATCGATCACAGGGTTCATGTATGACGAGGTTAGGATGGCGAACACAGTGTCACTTGTCAGTTCAAAATGAGTAGCGGCGTACCCTCCGTCGAATCTGGCGGTGTCGCTCTTGGGCAGCCTCAACGAATCGGCGCGGCGTACCAGTGGCCCGGTCGCCGTTATGCTGTCCACAAAAGTGTACGGATATCGCAGATCAATCGGCACTTTGCGGTTCGCCAGATCGGCAGAGCCGAATATGTCGCGCGACGAAAACAGGAACGGCAGTAGATAGCCGGTGCCTCCGACCTGATCGATCGGTTTAACTCCCCGAAACAGCGCCGTGAGTTCCACATCCTGGTGCAGGCTGTCGAGGTTGGCTACGTGGCAATCGACCAGCTTGAATTTCCGCTCATCGGTCAGAAACCACTCTTTGATGAAGCGGCTCGTCTCTTCCCGGGTGGCGCCCCTCAAAGAGGCACGGATGCTGCGGCCCTGATTGCCGGAGGCAACGGCTCTCGCCCTGACCGAGAGCGTGCCGGAGCTGTCGGCCGTGACGATCGCGAACCGACACACTCTGTTCTGGTCGGCCGTCGACGGGGGTGTCCGTACGATCACCCCCCCGGTATCGGTAATGGCCAAGACTGGTATCCCTTCATCGACACTTGGCAAATCTCCCGGCGGGCAGTTGGAGCAGGTCGGATCGAACCAGAGCGTATCGGCCCCGATTGGGACCATCGTGATGACGTGGTTGAATTTGAAGCTCACGAAACTGGTGTCGATCCAGCCTTCACTGGAGGTCAGCACCAGGCAGGGGTACGCTTCGATGCCGAGGGCGCGGAGCCGGGAGGACAATAGGCCGGACATGTCTTTGCAGTCGCCGTACCCTTTGGCCGCGACCTGATTGGGGGGGTGGGGCTGCCAGCCACTCAGTCCTATGGAGACGGCGACGTAGCGGACGGCAGCCGTGATCTGGCGATAGATCGCCGCGGCCGCCGAGTCTACGCTCAGGCCGGGTGCAGGAATGGCGCTCAGCGAGTCGGCGCCGTGCCGGCCGAGCGACAACTGACGCTGCCAGAGGCCGACGTTTTTCCAGGTGCGGCCGTCGAAACGGTACCCCTCCAGTTCGAAGCGCTCGGCGGACAAGTCGAGGTGGATTCCCTCGGCGTCTTTGGCTGAAGCGTAGCGCAGCTCCGGCAAGGCCGGAATGGAGTCGAGAATCCATCGGACCAGATGACGGCCGCCGAGAAGTTCGACGCGCGGCTCGGCGGCATGGTGGTACAGCTTCCAGGCGACGGGGGACCCATCGGGGTAATCGAGTTCCACGGAGGCATGGATGATCGGGACGCGTTTCTGAAGTCCGTACTCATGCAGGAAGAAGAGAGACTGTAGTTCGAGCTGGTATTCGTTCTGGACGACGTAGGGATAGGCGCGGGCGGGGAGGTCCAGCGAATAAAAGCAGTGGTCGTTGTAGAGCTCGAACGACTGGCCGAAGCCGCAGTCTTTGATCATGTCGGATTTGTTTTTTTTGAGCAGGACTTTGCCGGCGGTATCGAACTGGGTGACGGTGAACGACTTGATGTGGACGAAGCGGGATTCACCGAGGACGGCCGAGACGTGCTGAACCCCGGTGGCATCGAGCACAGTCGTCCGCTTGAAAAAGGTGACGAGCGCGCGGTTACCGTCGACGCGGATGCGGTAGGCCAGCGAGTCGATCCGCGCGCCCCTTTCGGGAGCGGCAAAGGCGCCGGCGGCAGTCAGGAGGACAGCGAGCAGAACATGCCGAACCATGGTCATCTTCCCCGGGACAGGATGATATCTTCGCTCAGCAACTGCGCCACCTGTTCGAAGAAGCGGCGCAGCTCGCCGTAGCGACCGGGCTCGATCACGGGATCGGTGATGACGATGCGGGAGTCGACGGTGGCAAGACCGCCATTGAACAGGGATTGCCGTTCGAAGCTAACCCCCGGAATTGCAAGGGCCGTGTCTGCGGGGAGCGTCGCCGATCCGGTCCCCGCCTCCAGAGAGACCCGGACAATGTTGTGGTAGGTGAAAGGGAAGTTGAAATCGACCGGGAAGCTGCGGCGCTCGCTTTTGAACGGGTTGGTGGCGAGGTAGAAAATCGGAGGATGGAACACATAGTTGCTGTCCAGGTTTCTGGCCAGCGCCTCGACGTGATAGGCAGCCGTCACGGTCAGTTGTCCGGAGGCTTGGTCCATGGCGATGTCGCAGGTGTCCTGGACGGGGGAGCCGTCGAAGGCCGACAGCAGGTGATCCTTCACGAATTCGGCAGGCGTAGACTGGTCGCAGAGTTCGCCATAGAGCGGCACGAAGTAACCGCTGAGCTGACAGGAGGTGGAGCAGCGGGCCGCGCCTGTGCTGTCGATGACCAGATCGGTGGCATCGAGGCGATAGGAGCGCAGGTCGGCGCGACCGATGCGGATCAGTTTGGAGTCTTTGCCATCGACCATCAGGCCGGCATCGACCAGACAATTAGCGGGCAGGACGCTGTAGGGGCAATAGCGGGAGGAGGCATCGAGCATCATGGCGGCGGAGTCGGCCATGGCGTAGACGAAGAAGTGGTTAAATTGGGACAGGTGCCTGCTATTGGGGTCGATCTGGGCGTGGTCGCGGGTAGCGATCACGACTGGCCAAGCGGTGAGTCCGGCTTTCCGGATCAGTTGGAGCAGGAGGGCGTTTTTCTCCTCGCCCGTGCCGAAACCGTTGTCCACCAGTTGATCGACATTCTTGTGAGTGAACCAGCTCCCCTCGGGGTCATCGCGCGACGAGATCGAGTCGGCGACCCACTGGTAGAGGCGACGGGCCTTCTCGTTCTCGGTGGCGGCGTCGCCCACGAGGCGTTTGGCGAGGTCATTGATCCCGCCGCGATCGGCGTACTGCTCGATCCAGCTTTCGAAGATGTCGCCGACATCGGGCCAATCGCCGATGAACCGCTGAGTTATGTTGGCATCGCGGTATTCCACGAGCTGGCAGCGCAGGGCGGAGAGGTAGTTTTCGAAGGCCCCCATATAGGGCTCATCGGAGACCGGGGGGACGTCGCGCTGCGTCCAGATGAAGCGTTTGATCCTGTAGTTGAGGTTGCCGGCGATGAGTTGATCCTCCTCGACCGGTTCGGAGGGGCCGAGGGGGCGGTAGTGCGACGAACTATACACGAATCCGGGGGCCAACTCGAGCGCGAATTGCGAACGGAAGGTGAAGAACCGGGATTGAAAACGCCAGGGGCGGAGGAAAGTGTAGCTCTCGTTGGAATTTTCGTACTGGTACTCGAGAATGCAGCCACTGTCGACGGCCGGGAACGCGAACGACCGGTATTTGTCCCGTCCGGCGCTTTTGGTGAAGATGTCGCGCGATTCCACTTTGACGGTTTTGCCGCCGGGCAGAATGGTCTGGGCCTTGAAGCCGGTGATTCTGTCCCCCTTGCGGAAGTACACGTGTATGTCGCCAATTTCGTCGACGCCGGCTCTGCGGAACACCTTCATGCGCACGTGGCGGCGGAGAGAGATCGACTGCAGGTCCACCGACAGGGTGCCGACATCGAAGAGGATGGCGGCGTTGATGTCGGAGTACTGCGGGGGAGGCGCCTGATCCCATTCAGCTTTGCTTACTTTTCCCCAGTCACCTCCGAGCGCCATGGCCGCGCACAGCAATACGGCGGCCACGGCAATACCTGTGTTCGTCATGGTACGCGAGAGCATCGGTTCGATCCCCACCTTCAGTGTACACGGTTGTGCTTCTATGGAGAGGTTACTCGATGCTTTGTTGGTTGTCAATCACAAAGGGGGGGTGCGGCGGCTCGCACGATGCCAATGGAACCGAAGCGCCCGGGCTATCTTTTTCTTGTTCTCGGGGCAACAGGCAGCTATACATTCCGGCCATGAAATCTGATCACCGTTTCCTCCAATGGATCGAGCTCTCGCGATCCGCGCTCGACCGCAATGTCCGAACCCTGAGCCGTCTGGCCGGGCCGCGCCGCATCCTGGCCCCCTCGGTCAAGGCAAACGCCTATGGCCACGGCCTGCCCCAGATGGTTGCCCTGCTGGGACCGCACGAGTCGGTGAAGTACCTCTCGGTCCATTCGCTGGAGGAAGCCATCGCCTGCCGCGATGCCGGCTGGGACCGCAAGCTGATGATCCTCGGCCCGCTGCCCCTTGAGGCCATGGAGGCGGTAGCGGAGTACCGGCTGGAGCCGGTAGTCTGCACGCTGGAGGCGCTGCACGCGGTGGGAAAGCTGGCCGACCACCGCAAGCTGGCCATCCCCACCCATCTCAAGCTGGAAACCGGCACCAATCGCCAGGGGATTACCGAAAAGGACCTGCCCCGGTTTGCGGCCGCCTTCAAGAAGTACCGGTATCTGCGGAAGCCGCTGGGGGCGAGCACGCACTTTGCCAATATCGAGGATACCACCAGCCACGAGTATGCCCAGTTCCAACTGGCGAACTTTGGCCGGATGATCGGTCTCATGTCCCGCCTTGGCATCAAGCCGAAACTGCGGCATACGGCGTCTTCGGCCGCGCTCCTGTTGTTCGACAAGACCCGCTTCGAGCTGGTCCGCCCGGGGCTGGCCCTCTATGGCCACTGGCCCTCCAAAGAGACCTACCTGAGCTACCGCCTTCTGGGACGCTCCAACAATATCCTCTCGCCGGTCCTGCGCTGGAAGACCCGCGTGACCCAGATCAAAGAGGTTCCGCCGGACAGCTTCATCGGCTACGGCTGCACCTACCGCACCACCGCCCGCACCCGCCTGGCCATTCTGCCGGTGGGGTACTACGATGGCTATGACCGGGCACTCTCCAATCAGGCGCACGTGCTGATCAAGGGAAAACGAGCCCCGATCCGCGGGCGAATCTGCATGAACCTGATGATGGCGGACATCACCGACATTCCCGGCGTGAAGCTGGAGGATGAGGTGACATTGTTGGGGCGCGATAGCCGCGAGAATCTGTCGGCCGAGCAGTTGGCTGGCTGGGCGCAGACGATCAACTACGAATTTCTCGCGCGGCTCTCGCAGGCGATCCGGCGCGTGATCGTGCGGTAAGCAGCCGACTACGACTCCAGCTTCCTTCGCAACCGCGCGCAAAACGCGCCGTCAAGGTCGGGACAGGCCGGATAGGTCTTCACGAAACCGCGCTCATTCACCAGACTCTTATCGAAGAACTGATCGGCGGGGTCGATTTCGAAGTGCGAATTTCGCAGCAGGAACTCCTCGACAATCTGATCATTCTCGCGCCGCATGATCGTGCAGGTCGAATAGACCATCACGCCGCCCGGCTTAACCAGCCGCGATGCCCGATCGATCATCTTCGCCTGAATCTTCACGAGATTGTCGATATCCTCCGCTGACTTGCCCCAGCGCAGGTCGGCGTGCTTGCCGCAGGTTCCCCAGCCGGAGCAGGGAGGATCGAGAATGACGCGGTCAAACGGGTCACTGGAGAATTCGGCCATATCAGAGGCGACCGGCGCAATGATGCGAATACCCAGCCGCTGGGCGTTGTCCACCAACAACTGCAGACGCTGGTGCGACTTGTCGACCGCCGCCACCCGTCCCTTGTTGCGCATCCGGATCGCCGCATAGGTGGCTTTGCCCCCCGGGGCAGCCGTGAGATCCGCGACCGTCTCGCCCGGTTTTGGATTCAACAGCCGCACCGGCAAACCGGCCGACTCATCCTGAACGAACACTTTCCCGGTGCCCAGCAGTTGGGTCTCCATCGGTAGCCCGGCGCTCTGGATATGAATGAACTCCGGCAGATGCTTCCCATAGGAGAACTCGATTCCCCCCTCGGTCAGCAGGTGCGCCACCTCGTCCGGTTTCGCCTTGAGGAAATTGACCCGATAGGTCACGTGCGGCGGACGGTTGTACTGCTGGAGGAGCGCCTCGGTCCGTTCGACGCCGAACTCGGTCAGGCAGTACCTCACGAAGTAGTCCGGGTAACTATAGTAATCGCCGAGATATCGGGCCGGGTCCTCATCGCGATTGGCGAAGATCACCTTGTGCGGCTCGCGCAGCCGGGCGCGCAGAACAGCGTTGACCAGACCGGCGATGCGCTCGTCGATATAATGCCGCGCCAGACTCACGCATTCCGAGACCGTGGCCGCCGCCGGTACTTTGTCCGTGAACAGCAACTGATAGAACCCGAGGCGGAGAATATTGGCCAGCTTGATCGGCAGTTCCGTCGAGGGGCGCGCCAGATAGAAGCGGATCTCGTGATCGAGACGCCGGCGCATCTTGGTGGTGCCGTTGACGAGTTGCAGGAGGAACCGAATGTCGATCGGTCGGAACTGCTGCCCGCGCGTCACCGCCTGCACCGCGCTGTCGGTCTGCTCCCCCTGCTCGATCAGGATAATCGCTTCGACCGCGGCGGCGCGCACGAGATCGTAAGGACGGGCAGGGGCGCCCTTCTCCGGAGTCTCCATGTCAGATCTCCATCCCGGCAATCACCCGGCCATCAGACTCGAGACGATACATCTCTTTGCGATGGAACGGCAGCGCCGCCACCGGGCAGGTGAGGCCATCGGAGAGCAGCCCGGCAATCTCTGTCGGACGGGCGAATCCCCCCTCACCGAGTCCGAGCAGGATGACCAGCTGCTCATTCTCAACGCGCAGATCGTAAATGGCCGGCCGGATATCGAGCCGCTTGCTGCCGTCTTTGGTGGGGCGGTCGATCTCCAGCGACGGAGTCTGCATCAGTCCGGCGGCTCGCTGGGCGAGGGACGCAGCGTCCTGCCAGTAGCCGGCGGGAATCGTGTATACCACGCGGTTGAGCATCGCCGACAGCGATGCCCCCGAACCCAGCACAATCCGCGATTCGACAATGTCGAATCCGGGCGGCATGACGCGCTTGAGACTGTCCAGCATATAGGGCATCACATTTACCTCAAGCGTTATATCGACAAACTCGGTCTCGGAAGTGAATCCCAATGACAGGGGGGGACCGAACGAGACTTTCATGGAGGGATTGAACCCCTGGCTGTAGGCGATCGGGATGCGGGAGCGACGAATCGCCCGCTCGATCAGCCGGAGGTTATCCAGATGCGACATGAACCGGAACCGCTCGCTCTTGCGCCAGCGGAGCCGGACCCGGTTCTTGGTGGGGGCGGCCAGATTCCTCGAGGCGACCTTCTTCTTCCCCCGACCGAACTCCACACCGCTTTCGGCCGCCTCCTCTGCGACCTCGGCGATCGCATGCGGCGTGAACTCCTTCAAGGTCATGGAGGTCCGCTGCCGTTCGGCTGCCAGGTGCTCGATGGAAAGTCCCTTGTCGATATGGGACCAGGGGAGACGCCGCGAGAACGAAATCGGCTTCAGCGCCTCGGCGACATCAATGCCATGGCGGCGGAACATCTCCATCCACGTTTCGAATCGGAAGTCCTCGGTCCAGCCGTCAAACCGGCACCCATTGCGCCAGGCGTCTTCGATCGCCGGAACCAGTTCACGCCCGCCGCGTCCCAGGACAGCCTGCAGCATCGCCAGGCGCGGATTGTTGATCTTAAAACTGACATTCCCCATCCGCGTCTGACGCTTGATGAAGCCGATCTTCTGGTCCACCACGTCTTCGGAAATGACGCCATCCCACTGAAACGGCGTGTGCGCCTTCGGGACAAACGGAGAAAGCGTCACGTTGATCGACTTTCGGCCGGGAAATTCATGCGCTACGGCTGCCACCGCGCGACAGATACTGGCAATCCCCGCCAAATCGTCCTCCGTCTCCGAGGGCAGCCCGATCATGAAATACAGCTTGATCGTCGTCCAGCCCTTGGCAAAGGCGAGGCGCGCCGTGTCGTAGATGGCGGCATCCGGGAAGTTTTTGCGAATAAACAGCCGAAGGCGCTCGGTTCCGGCCTCCGGGGCAATCGTCAGCCCGCTCTTGCGAACCCGCTTGACGGCATCAAGCAACGACGGACTCACCGAGCCGGGGCGCAGCGACGGCAGGTTGATGCCGACCCGTTGCGGTTCCAGACGGCGGGCCAGCGTGACCGCCAGCGGTTCGATCTCCGGGTAGTCGGTCGCCGAGAGGGACATCAGACCGACATCCTCATACCCGGTGTTGCCGATCTGGGTCTCGACCTGATCGATAATCTCATGCTGCGGGCGGAGCCGGACCGGGCGGTAGATACTCCCGGCCATGCAGAAGCGACATCCCTGCGGACAACCCCGCATGATCTCCACACCGAGATGCGTGTGCACCGTCTCGATCAGCGGCACCAGCGGACAATCGGGGTAATAGCTCGGTTTCAGTTCTCGAATCACTCGCGCGCTCACCTTCGGGGGAGCGAACTCGCGGGACGGCTCACCGGCATCGTTATAGAAGCGGGGGATATAGACGGATGGAACCTTGCGGACAATCGCCTCGAGCCGCTCCGCGCGCGGAGCGCCTTTCATCTCCAGCAGCAGAGCCAGGATCTCCGGGAGCCCCTCTTCGCCATCGCCGATGAAAAACAGATCCACAAAGGCCGAGAGCGGCTCCGGATTATACACCGCGGGACCTCCCGCCATGATGATCGGATGGCTGTCATCGCGCTCCTGTGAGCGAATGGGAATCCCCGCCAGATCCAGCATCTGCAGCACGTTGGTGTAGACGGTCTCATCGACCAGCGTGAAACCGAAGGCATCGAACTCCTTCGCCGGTCGCCAGGACTCCAGCGAGAAAAGCGGGATGTTTTTCTCGCGCATGATCGCCTCGGCATCCCGGTCGACGGCAAACACCCGTTCGCAGAGAAACCGATCATCCCGGTTCACGATATGGTACAACATCTGCAGGCCGGGATACGACTGCCCCAGTTCGTACTTGTCCGGATAGGCATGCAGGTAACTGAGGCGACCGGCCGGGTCCTTGACGATCTGACCCAGTTCGCCGCCGGCGTACCGGCCCGGTTTGATAACAAAAGGGAAAAACTGACGAGTGAGGAGTTCTTTCATGTCCAAATCAAGTGCTACGGGTTCTCAAAGTCAGGCGCATAATAGAGCGGGATTCGGGCCCGCGCAAGCCCGAATGAACTCGGCGATCAGACCAGCTTGGAGCGAAGGATATCGTGCAGATGAATGACCCCGGCCAGGCGCCCCTCGCTGTCGACCGTCGCCAGTTGCGTAATGGAGTGTTTCTCCATCATGGCCAGGGCGGCATCGAGAATGGCGTCCTGCGGGATTGTCTTCGGGTGCGGAATCATCACATCCCCGGCCTTCAGCGTCGCGAAGTCCGCCTTCCTTTCGATCAGGCGCCGCAGGTCCCCATCGGTGAAGATGCCGGCCGCATGCCCCTCGGCATCGGCCATCACCACGCACCCCAGCCGCTTACCGGTCATGACCAGGATCATTTCGGAGAATGGCGCCTCGGCGACAATCAGCGGCATCTCGGATCCGGCGTGGTGCAATTCGGAAACATGCTTCAGGAGGCGTCGCCCGATAAAGCCGGCCGGATGGTAGACGGCGAAATCCTCCGGTGAGAAGTTACGGGCTTTCAAGAGCGCCACCGCCAACGCGTCTCCCATCACCAGCGCCGCCGTCGAGGACGAGGTCGGCACCAGGTTGTTCGGACAGGCCTCGGTGGCGACCGAGCAGTCCAGATACAGGTCGGACTTCTGATGGAGCGGCGAACCGGTCGTTCCCCCCAGAAGTATGATCCGGATTCCCAGCCGCTTGGCGGCCGCAATGATCGTGTCCATCTCCTCGAGATGCCCGGACTTGGAAATCAACATCAGGATATCCTCGGGCCGGATCAGCCCCAGGTCGCCGTGCAGCGCCTCCGCCGGATGGAGGAAGAACGATGAGATACCGGTGGAATTGAACGTCGCGGCGATCTTCTTGCCGATCAATCCCGATTTCCCCATGCCGGAGACGATCACCCGTCCCTTGCATTCGAGAATCATCTGCACCGCGTCGTTGAACTGCTGATCGATTCGGTCCGCCATCTGTGCGACAGCGAGCGCTTCGGTGCGGATGACCTGTTTGGCGTATTCGCGAAGATCCATGACCGTGACCTAATGAATGAACGATTCCGGGTTTTTGCCGACCGCTTCGAACCAGCAGCCGAGGATCTCTCGTACCGCCCCGTGTCCCCCCTCGGTCTCCGTAACGTACAGTGCGACCTGCTTCAACTCGACTGCGGCATTGGCGACCGCGATCGGCAACGCCGCCTTGCGGGCCAGCGACATATCCAGGATTTCATCGCCGACCGAGGCAACATCGGCAAAGGTGAAACCGAGTTCATCGAGCACCGGCTGCAGCATGGAGGGTTTATCGTGGTGTCCCTGCATGACACGCTTGACCCCCAGGTCTTTCATGCGGGTGTCGGTGGCGGGAGAGTAGCGGCCGGATACAATGGCGATCTCCAGACCGGCCCGCATGGCCAGTTTGATATAGAAACCATCGGCGATATTGAACCGCTTCATCTCGAAACCGTCGGGTCCGAACAAAAGCGTATTGTCGGTCAGAACACCGTCGACATCCAGCGCCAGCAGCTTGATCGAGCGGAGCCGTTCCTTGAACTGTTCGCGAGTGAGTTTGGACATAGCCTTACCTGTTGGCGTCGCGGATGCGAAGCACGGCTTCGATCAGTTGCTTCATGTGACCCAGCGGCAGCATGGCGCCGGCATCGGACAGCGCCGCCTTGGGCTCGGGATGAGTTTCCACGAACAGGCCGTTCACACCCACTGCCACCGCCGCTTTGGCCATCGGTATAGCATATTCCGGCTGGCCGGTCGACACCGAGCCGCCCCCTCCCGGCAGCTGCAGGGAATGGGTGACATCGAAGATCACCGGGAGCCCGGTCTGACGCATGATGAGCAGCGAGCGGAAATCAACTACCAGATTGCGGTAGCCGAAGGTCGTCCCTCGCTCTGTCAGCATGGTCTTGCGCGTGCCTGTTTTGGCGGCCAGGATCGCCATATCCTCAGGAGCAAGGAATTGCCCCTTCTTGATATTCACCCACCTGCCGGTTTCCGCCGCCGCGACCACCAGGTCGGTCTGACGGCACAGAAACGCCGGGATTTGCAGCACGTCCGCAACCTCCGCCACCGCCGCCACTTCGCTGGTTTCATGGATATCGGTCAGCACCGGCACCGCAAACTGCGCTTTCACCTTGGCCAGAGCCGCCAGGCCTTCGTCCAGGCCGAGTCCGGTGAAGGAGGACTTGGAAAGCCGGTTCGCCTTCTTGTAGGAAGCCTTGAAAATGTACGGGAGGGTATACATGCCGGCCAGTTGGGCCAGTTCTTCAGCCACCCGAAGGCACAGGGATTCGGACTCCACTACGCAGGGTCCGGCGATAAGGAACAGCTCCCCATTCTCGATTCGCTTGAAGACTGACTCAGACATGTGGCTGAATATACGCCCCTCGGTCCAAAAAGAAAACCGCCTTTCCGAAGGTAACTACCGGCCGCTTTTCCGGTAATGCCAGACCACCCGGTCCCCGGTCCGGGTAAGGCACCGGTCGCAGGCCACCTGGGGTACCGTATCGTTGACCGTGTAGGTCCAGAAGTGGGTCTGCGAATTCATCACCGAATCGATCCCTCGAACAAACAGCCCGATCGCCGAACTCTTGACTTCCACCCCGTGCGAGGAGCGGAGCAGGTCAAAAACTGTCACGGAGTCCAGGCCGGCCAGATCGATCGTGAGACTGTCGGCCGCTATGCTGTCGGCCGTCGGGCTCGGCTGCGAGTTGCTGTCCGACCGTTTCTGAACACACCCAAAGAGAACCAGTCCGGCGATCAGGCCGAGCAAAAGGGGACGCCAAAGGGTCCGTATCTCGAAGTTGTCAGCCATCATACAGGCAAAGGAACGGGATTGGCCCCAGGTTGGCAAGTACCCATGATCGCCAGATTGGCATTGCCTTGCTCCATTAAGAAGCGATATATTACCGACATCCAAACTCGACACAGCAGTCGATCCGGGAGTTGCGGAAATGAACTACAGCAAACTCATGAGTCAGGCGTGGGAATTGACCTGGCGCTTCAAGAGTCTCTGGATTCTTGGCCTCTTCGTATCGGCCTCGGCGCCACTCAGTTTCAATTGGCAGGAGGATGCGGAAACGCTCTCGGGGTTCGGCGTTCCCTTCACCGTATCGGTGACACTACTGACCGTTGCGCTGATCATCGGCATAGTCCTCGCCGTTTTGTATTTCATCGCTTCCGGAAGTCTGATCGATGCCGTGAATCGTCTGGCGCGTGGGGGACAGTACCGACTCGGCAATTCGCTCGCCAATGGCCTGCACTTCTTCTGGCGCATGGTGGGACTGGGGCTGCTCGTGTTCTTCGCGGTCGCCGTCTGGCTGGCGGTGTGCGCCATTCCCGCCGTCCTCTTCTTCCTCATCAATACGGCACTGGGGGTGATCTCGCTGGTTATTGTGGTGCCGATGGGGTTCGCCGGCATCTTCGCGGCCGCTTCTCTGTATCTCCTGGCCGAGCGATCGGTGGTCGTACGAGATATTGGCATCGGCGATGGCATCGATGAGGCCTGGACCCTTTTCCGCCGCAGCGTGGGACATAACGTCGTCCTGGCGCTCATCTACATGGGAGCGACCCTCGCCTTCGGATTTCTGTTTCTGCTGCTGGCCGCCGTACTCGCCGTGCCGTTCGTAGCCATGGCCCTCACCTCGACCGCCGGTCTGGTCATCGCGATCGGCCTTGGTATCCCGGCTGTGCTGCTCCTGGCGCTGCTGGTGACCGGAATCACCGGTGCGTTTACGAACGCCATGTATACCCTGTTCTATTTCGACCTGCTGGACTCGATGCAGGCGCCTCAGACAGCCCCGGCGCATCCCGGGCCCTTGGCCTGACCTTTTTCTTGCCGAGGCGACGACAGATTCGTTTCTTCCCGTCATGCGACCGCTTATCGCTCTCACGTTAATGCTGCTTCTGAGCGGCGCCGGACTGGTGGCACAATCGCCGGATGATGCCCGCACCGGCAGTGTCTCGTTCATCCCCGAAGTCCGCATCAATGATCGGGCCGGAGCCCTCCAGGCCGAACTGTATCCCGAGTTGTATCGAAGTCGGTCGGCCGCCGAGGATATGGCCTGGGTCACCAATAACGAGCGGGAGCTGGCGACCTTCTGGAGCCAAAACGGCGATTCGGTGCTGACCCTTCTGGCCCGATTCTCGGGTCTCGAATGGCGCGAGACCGGCTTCGACCTGTATCTGCTCAGATATTTCCCAACCACCGGCGCGCCGGAGCCGCTGCTGTTGCCGCTGGGCGGTGTCCGTCAGGGTGCGCTGATCGAAGCGGTTCCGACCGGAAGCGTGACGACCTTTACCCTGATCTACCATCTGGCGGAACGAATGCTCCTTCAGGCGCTTCGACCGGATGCCACCGGTTACTACTATGTGGCGAATCACCCGCTGATGGAACCGACACCCTATCGCCGGGACCAATTGACCATGCTCCTGGCTCTGGCCACCAGTACGGCCCTGCTGGGACCGGACTCAACCGAAGTGGCGTACCGGTCGGCTTTCTGGCGTCGGCATTTCGTGGGACGGCCGATCTTCGAACAGTGGTTCAAATCGGCTTGGGCATTGACGCCGGAGAACCCGCTCACGCGCAGGCTGTCGAACGAGCCGGCCGGTTCCGACCTGGTGGCGGCCACCGCTGTTCCGGAAAATCCCATCGCGGCCGACAAAAAGCCGCGCCGCCAGTTCATCGAGGGACTTCCGGTCAAAGGGGAGTTTGGCTTTGCCACCCGGCTCAACAATGCGAACCGTCTGGTCGTGGACAAGATCGATGACGGCCGACTGGCGTATGCCTGCGGCCTGAGGCCGGGCGATGTGATCAACTCGGTCGATGGCGAGCGGGTGACAACACAGCGGGAGCTCATTGAGGCGATCCTGAAGAACTTCGAGACCATGGGGGCGGTACTGCAAGTGACACGCGGCAGCGGCAAGGAGACGCTGTTCCTTCGCCCCGGCAAAGGGCGCGCCGACAGTGTGCCGCCTCATCCCTCTCCTGAAGACTCAATCTGACCAAACGTCGGCCCTCAGGCCGATTTTTTCCGCCCTATCTGATCAAGAACCGAAGCGTGGAGATGGCCGTTGGTAGCCACGAACGAGGAAATCTGCAGGCCGAACGGATTCCCCCACAGATCAGAGGTCTCGCCGCCGGCTTCGCGTATGATACAGACGAACGGCGCGATATCCATCGGTTTGATCGCCGCCTCCACCACTATCTCCAGCTTCCCGCCGGCCAGCAGGTGGTACGGCCACAGGTCGCCGAAGGAGCGCTGACGCCGACAGGCGTACAGCAGGTTCAGTAGGCGTCGTTCCAGCCGCCGCTGGCGGAACGCCCCCAGCGATCCAAAACTGATCATGCTTTCGTCGAGCCGCCGTTTGCCCGATACGCGCACGCGCCTGCCGTTCAGGAACGCCCCCCTGCCGCGCTCTGCCCAGAGCCGCTCGTGCATGAGGGGGATGTTGGACAGGCCAAGAATGATTTCGCCCCGGTGCCACAGCGCGATCAGATTCCCCCAGAGCGGTATGCGATCCACGAAGTTTTTGGTCCCGTCGATCGGATCGATCAGCCATAGATACTCGGGGGTGGCGCCGGAGGAGCGGCCGTACTCCTCGCCGAAGAAACCGTGATCGGGGAACCGCTTCCGCAGGGCCGCCACGATCGCCCGCTCGGCGGAGCGATCGGCCGCCGTCACCGGAGACTGATCCGCTTTGAACTGCACGCGGGGCCGTTTCCGGCTGTAATCGAGCGTGATCTTCTCGGCGATTGTCACCGCCTCCTGTGCGGCCTCAAGGAATTTCGACATGCTCCTCCTTCGCAGATCCTAAAGAACGAATCGGTCTCACGCCTTCACCAGGACTGATTCGGAGCAGAACCCCGGCCCCAGCGCCGAGAGCAGCGCATAGCCATCGGGCTCATTTTGCCGTGACTGCAGATACCTCTCCAAAACAAACAGCAGAGTCACCGAGGACATGTTGCCGTAATCCCTCAGCACCGAGCGCGCGAGCGCCAGCTCGCCATTCGTCAGGCCCAGCGCCTCCTCATAGGCGGCCACCACCTTGGCGCCGCCGGGGTGGAACAGCCAGGCGCTGATATCCGTCCGCGTCAGGTTGAATCGTCGGAAATGTTCGCGCTGCTCGGACTCGGCGTTCTCGGCCACAATCCGGGGGATACGCTCGGCGAAAACAACCTGCATCCCTTCGGCAACGATATTCCAGCCCATGACATCGAGGGAATCGGGATAGAAGCGGCTCGCACTGCCCAGCATGGCGAGGCCTCCGGTGTCGGTCTGGTCACCGGCCAGCAGAACTGCCGCACACCCCTCGCCGAACAGGGCGCTGGCCACCAGATTCGATTTGGAAAAGTCTCCCGGCATGAACGTGAGGCCGCACAGCTCGGTCGCAATCAGCAGGACCCGTTCTTTCGGATGCCCCAGCAGATGGTGGTACGCGTGAGACAAACCAGCCGCTCCCCCGGCACACCCCAGTCCCCAGATCGGCGTCCGCCGGATGTCCCGACGCAGCCCCAGCCGGTTGATCAGGCGGGCGTCGATGGAGGGCGTGGCCAGTCCCGTAGTGTTGACATAGATGATATAGTCGATCTCGTCGGTGGCGACATGGCAGTCCGTTAAGAGTCGTTCGGCAGCCTCGGCCGACAGCCGGGTAGCCCAGTCGATGTAGATGCGGTTCTTCTCTTCGAGGGAATGCACCGCGCCGAGCCACTCGAGCGGGCAACAGAAATACCGTGTCTGAATCCCGGCGTTCCGGAAGACCGGAAGAAGTCGCTGGGTATCAGCACGGTGACGGGCGAAGTGGTCACCTGCGAAACGCCCCGCCTCGGCCTGATCCACCCGGTAGGGAGGGACGACGGTACGAACGGCACATAAACGAGGCATACTTCCGGCTGAGGCGCGGATGGTCATCCCGCAGCCGTCATCCGAACATCCTCTCTCGACCCAGCGCCCGGCGGATCATGGCAATCTGGCCGGCGTGGTAGAAGTCGTGCGACGTGAAGAACAGAACCGCGTCGGTGGCGTTCATCTCCCAGCCCGGTCGAAGCGTATTCACCCGCTCCAGGGCCGCTTCGTCGGCATGGGCCACAAATTCCTCGAGTTCACCATACAGCTCCAGCAGCCTCTCGCGAATCTCGGACATGGTGGGATACTGCGCCATGTCCGTACTCACCGTGGCGCCGCGCCCGAACAGCTTCATCCAGTCCTCCGGGTACTCCGGTTTCCCCCCGGCCGCGATCAGGGCCATGGCGGCCGTCGAACTCATGTGTCCGGCGAGAAACTTGATGTGGTTGGGATTGCCCGACAACGACACCAGCGACTCCTGTTCGGAGATGTCGTCCACCAGTTTTCGAATGGCACCGTGTATCAGTTTCAGATGCCCAAGCAGATGCTCTTTGCTTGTCATGTACCGATCTCCTTACCCTGTAATCGAACCTTGACTCGATCGAACTCGGCTTACTGGTGTAACGAGCGGCCGGCGATTTCGTTTCCCACCGGTCCTCTGCACCCGACACCGGTCGTCCCGTTGGACCTTGTCGACTGATGAAGTTAAACCTATATTCGCGCCATGCAGACTTCGCTCCACATCCTCGGCCTGATAGAAGAGCTGAAACGAGAACTGATTGGCGGACGAATCGTCAACACCGAGTTCTACAAGAAGGAACGATCGGCGTACTTTTTTATCAAGTCCAAAAGCGGACTTTGGGGATTGGGTTTCGTTTTTCACCCTGCGGGGGCCGGGTTTTTCTGCGTACCCGCCTCCAAGATCAAAGTGGAGACGCGCGAAAAGCCCTGGCCGGTGTTCGACCTTGCCGGAGCCGCCGTGGCCGGTGTATCGCAGGTCGGTCTCGACCGCATCTTCGCCATCGACCTGGCGGAGGACAACCGTAGAATCCTGTTCGAGGCTCTCGGTCCGAATGGCAACGTGTGGCTTCTGGATGCCGCCTCGCATGCACTCGCGACCCTGCGCAAACGGGACCTGAATCCGGGGGAAAAGCACGTTGCCACCCCGCAGCCGGATCGGCTCAACCCCTTCGAGCTAACCGCCTCTGATCCCAAAGCGCTGTTCGCCGGGTGCGATGCCGCTCTGCCGCTCATTCTGTTTCTGGAAAAACAGGTGGCGGGATTCAACCGGACCCTGGCCCGGGAAACAGCCCGACGAGCGAATCTCGAGCATCTCCATATCGGCGATCTCTCTGACCAGCAGCTCCTGACCCTGGTAACGACCATCGGTGATCTGGCCGCACGGTTTCGAGAGCCATCGGCGGCCTATCTCCATCAGGTGGCGGGACACCTGGAGGCATACCCGTTCAAACTGACGATTGTGGACGAAGCGCCGGAGAAATTCAAAACCCTCTCGCTGGCCATCATGGCGCTGTGCGAGCGACGCCAGAACCGGGTTGAAGAGGCCGATGAACGCAAAAGCACGCTTGACCTCGTGCATCGGGCCATTCACAAGCTCGAACGGCGGCTCGAACACGTCGAGAAGGATGTCGCCGAGGCCTCCGACTTCGAGCAGTTCAAACGGCTGGGGGAACTGCTGCAAACCAACTTCAACCGGATCAAACGGGGAATGAGTTCGCTGACGGTGCGCGACCTGATGCACCCCGAGGGCGACGAGGTGACCATTCCGCTCGATCCGGCGCTGTCCCCCAAAGAGAACACCGAGGCATTCTTCAAGCGGCACCGCAAGGGACGCGAGGGACTGGCCCTGCTGCAGCGCCGGCTCGAAATCTCTCGGGCGGAACTGGCCGACTTGCGGGAACTGGAGCATCAGCTCAACGAGAACTTCGATCAGGCCATCCTCCGCCATGCCGCGGCCATAACCGCCCTTCGTCCGCACACGACCGAGAGAGGGGAACCGGCGCCCCGCCTGCCGTACCGTGAATACCGGCTGTCGACCGGGCTGACCATCCTGGTCGGACGGGATGGCTCCGATAATGATCGCACGACGTTCGACTTCGCGCGCCCGTACGAATTGTGGTTTCATGCTTCGCAGTGCCCCGGCTCGCATGTCGTGATCCGATTCCCCAACAAGTCGTTTCAACCATCGAAGGCCGAGATCGAGGAGACGGCGGCCATTGCGGCCTTCTTCAGCAAAGCGAAAAACGATACGCTGGTGCCGGTAGCCTACACGGAACGACGCTACGTGCGTAAACCCCGCAACGCCAAACCGGGGCTGGTGGTGATAGAGCGGGAGAAGTCGGTTATGGTCCATCCCAAAAAACCGGACTGAGAATCGCAAGCCAACCGCAACGGGCAAAAAAAAGCGGCCCACCCGGGCCGCTTTTGGCTTTTCATGCAAATAAGAGAGAGAACTTACTTCGTTTCGGCAGGTTTCGTTTCGGCGGCCTTCACCGGATGAACCAGCCCCTTCATTTTGGCAAAGTCGAACTCCTTGAAGTTCGCGTTCCCTTCCTTGGTGTGGCACTTCACGCAATCGGCCTCAACCGGCATTACCAGCCCGGCCTCTTTCGCCACTTTCATCGCGGCGGCCTTGTCGGCTGCCCACTTGGCCTTGCTCATAATCGTCGGCTTCTTGTATTCGGAACCGGCGCCATGGCAGGCTTCGCACTGCACGCCATTCAACGCGGTACCTTCAGCGGTGGCACCGGTGATGTGGCACTTCGTGCATTCGGCCTTCTTCTGCTCCTCGGGCTTCAGAACATCAAACGCCTTGGCGTGCTTCGTAGCCGACCAGGCTTCGAACTCCGCCTTATGGCACATCTTGCACTTTTCGGCGCCAACATACGTGAACTTGGCGGCCGCTTTCTCCTGGGCCGTGGCGATGGCGGCAACCGCCAGAACCACCACCATCAAAAGAACGAGCTTCTTCATTCTACTGTACCTCCTAAAAAGTCTCTCGTTGCTTATACCGAACAAAGTCAGTTTGTATTCCAATCCATTTCCGTAAAAAGGATAAAACAGACGGAATTAGGTGTCAAGTGACAAGGCAAAACGGACCGAAAAAACATACAGCCCGGAATTATTAACTTGCCATCCGGCAAACAAATTGATAGACTCGTAACCGTAAGCATATGCATATCTTGATTGTGACGCAGCACTTTCCGCCGGAAAGAGGCGCCGTACGGCGTCTATTTGAGTTCGCCCGGCATTTTGCGGCCAGCGGGCACCGAGTCTCGGTCCTGACTGCCATTCCCAACTATCCCGATGGGATCGTGCCCCCCAAATACCGGGGGAGTTTCTTCTTCTATGAAGAAATGGAGGGCGTCCACGTCTATCGGACCTGGGTCCTGGCGGCCCCCAATCGGTACCCCGGGAAACGCATGATCGGATTCGTGACCTTTCTTGTCACTTCCTTGATCAACTCTTTCCGGATCAGGGGCAAAATCGATGTCGTGCTGGCGTCTACCCCCCCTGTGAACACGCCGCTCATTGGCTGGCTTTTGAGCAAATTCCGACGGGCCCGCCTCATTATCGAGATCCGGGACCTCCAGCCGGAATCGGCCGAGGACTTCGGCAACCTGAATCGCTCGGTCTTCACGCGAGCCCTCAAGAAGATGATGCACTGGCTGTATCGGAAGGCCGACCTGCTCGTCCCGGTCACCAACGGCATGGGAGACTACCTCGAAGGACTTGGCCTCCCGCGTAAACGAATTGTTACTATCAAGTCCGGTTTTTCCAGCGAATTCGCCACCGCCGGATTCAACGGCATCCGTAAGAAATTCGGCTGGGAGGATCAGTTTCTCGTCCTGTATGCCGGGACACTCGGCTGGGCGCATTCTCTTGAGACCGTCATCGAAGCGGCTCGACAGCTCAACGATCAGCCCGACATTCGCTTCGTGTTTGTCGGTGATGGCCAGAAGCGCGAAGCCCTCGAGGGGATGGTCCGGGATTACGGTCTCAAGAACGTGGCTTTTGTCGGCACCCAGCCGCTGGAGACCATTCCGTATTTCCTCAAAACCAGCAACGTGCTGATTCACAGTCTCAAGGATGCACCGGTCGCCAAGCGCGGCGTCCCCTCCAAACTGTATGAATACATGGCCTCCGGACGGCCGATCGTCTTCGGCTCCAAAGACTCCGAGGCGATCAACGAACTCGAAAAAGCCGGCGGCGCCCTCTGGTTTCCGCCCGATGAAGCCAACCGCCTCGCCGAAATTATCGTGCGTCTCAAGAGCGGGGAAATCGATGGTGACTCCCTCGGTCAGCGCTATCTCACCTATGCCACCGCCCACCATCGCCGCGAACTCTGGGCCCAGAAGTATCTGGAACAGATCGAACGGCTGTAACCCGTTTCGCTTCACCCCCCTGTATTCCTGTCCACGGAAAGCGTATATTCGCATTGACCGTACTGCAGTTGTGAACGGCCTGAGCTAAGAGGGAACAGACTCGCCATGCCCCGAAAAATCGTCACCATCGTCGGCGCTCGCCCGCAGTTTATCAAGGCCGCGGCCGTCAGCCGACGGATCGCCTACCGCGATGATCTCACCGAAGTACTGGTCCACACCGGGCAGCATTTCGATGCCAACATGTCGTCGGTCTTCTTCCAGCAGATGGTGATCCCGGCCCCCAGGCACCACCTCGGCATCAACTCGCTCACGCATGCCGCTATGACGGCCCAGATGATGCTGAAACTCGAGCCGCTGCTGACGGTCGAAAAACCGGGTCTGGTCATGGTGTACGGCGACACCAACTCCACCCTGGCCGGAGCCCTCAGCGCCGCCGGCCTGCAGATTCCCGTGGCGCATGTCGAGGCGGGACTCCGCAGCTTCAATCGCGCCATGCCGGAAGAACTGAACCGCACCGTCACCGACCGCCTCTCCACCTTGCTCTTCTGTCCCACCGACACGGCCGTGGCCAACCTGCGCGCCGAGGGGATGGAACGCGCCGGCACTCGCATCGTGCAGTGCGGCGATGTCATGCTGGATGCCGCCCGCTACTACGGCGCGATGTCCGCCAAACACTCCGACATCATCAAGCGCCTCGGTCTGACCCGCTTTGCCCTGGCTACGCTGCATCGCGCCGAGAACACTGATACCACCGAGCGACTGACGGCTATCCTGACGGCGCTCGAGCAGATTCACCGCGACCTGCCGCTCGTGCTGCCGATTCATCCCCGCACCCGCGGCTTGCTGCCGAAACTGGGGAAGTCGTTCGATCTGACCTTTATCGATCCGGTCACCTATTTCGACATGCTCGAGCTGCTGAAGGCATGTGCCGTCGTGCTGACCGACAGCGGCGGCCTGCAGAAAGAGGCGTATTTCTTCGGCAAACCGTGCGTGACCCTGCGCGATGAAACCGAGTGGACCGAACTGGTCTCGTGCGGCGCCAATATCATCGCCGGCGCCGACACCCAGCGGATTCTGGAGAGCTTCCACACCGCGACCTCGTCGTCCATCGACTTCACCCGCTCGTTTTACGGCGACGGCACGGCGTCCGACCGGATCGCCGCGGAGCTGGCCGATTGGTCGTAACTGCTTGTCGTTGGGACGGTCACGCATCCCGCCGCTTTCCCTTGACTCCGATTTGAGAAACATCCTATCATAGTCCTCGTATCTGATCATCAAATGCACATGACAGGCGAGGTTGCGGGCAAGGGCCCGACTTTGCCTTGAGATAACGAAAGGAGATGCTCGTGAAGGTTTTTCTGGCGGTTCTGGCGGTACTGATTCTGATTGTCGTCGTCCTCGGCGGCGCGATCTGGAGCGCCCGTGGCAACCTGATCGATCGTTCGCAGGGAGTCGATGAAAAATGGGCCCAGGTGCAAAACGTGTACCAGCGGCGGTTCGACCTCGTGCCCAATCTGGTGGCCAGCGTCGACAACTTCATGCAGCGCCAGCAGCAGACGCTTACCGAGGTGATCGGCATGCGCCAGCGCGTGATCGACCTCAAGGGCGCGGCCGAGGGTGCGCTCAAGAGCGGCAACCCGGGCCTTCTGGATTCGCTGGCCGGGCAGCTCTCGCGACAGTTGAACTCGTTCATCAATGTCGTGGTCGAAAAATACCCCGACATCAAAGGGGACCAGATGTACAGCGATCTGCTGGTGCAACTGGAAGGAAGCGAAAACCGCATCGCGCAGGAGCGGCGCGTTTATAACGAGACGGTCCGCGAGTACAACGTCTACCGGCAGAAGGGAATCATGGCGCTGATCGCCGGTTCCATCTTCGGCTTCCCGTCCGAGAAGGCGTATTTCGCGGCCGAGACCGAGGCGCAAAAAGCCCCCAGCGTGAAAGATGCGTTCAACAACAAGTAAACGCGCTCTCATACCGGCCCGCCTCTGGCTGGTCGTCGCACTCCTGTGCGCCTCCACTCTGGCGGCGGTCGATATCCCCAAATACCAGGGGCCGGTCACTGACCTGGCCGGCCTCCTGTCGTCCGGCGAACGGCAAGAGCTTGAGTCGCGCCTTCTGGATTACCGCAAACAGACCGGCAACGAAATCGGCGTGCTCGTGATGCCGAACCTCGGCGGCGCCGCGATCGAGGACTTCGGCCACGATGTCTTCAAACAGTGGGGGATAGGCAAAGCCGACAAGGACAACGGCGTGCTGCTGATCGTGGCCCTGGAGGAACGTCGTTCTCGCGTTGAGGTTGGCTACGGCCTGGAAGGCCAGTTGACCGATGCCGAGTGCGGCCGGCTTGTCAATCGCAATTCCCCCATGTCGCAGCAGTTCCGCCGGCAGGCGTATGCCGATGGGATCGGTGCGGCAGTCGACGGCATCATCGTCGGGATCGGCGGCGAATACAAGCCGGCCAAGTCGAGCGAAAAGCCCGACAAGAAGCATTCGCCGGTCGCCCTCTTGTTTCCCGGTCTGTTCATGCTGTTCGTACTGATCAACGTGATTCGTCGGGCGCGCCGGGGCGGCAGTTGGCATTCCGGATCATTCGGCGGACCCTTCGGCCGCGGCGGCTTCGGCGGCGGTATGGGCGGTTTCAGCGGTGGCGGCGGCGGTGGCGGCGGCTTCAGTTTT
>AMWB02138349.1_pt2 | contig 31228 bp, 26 predicted proteins | sample 200311 | NCBI WGS metagenome assembly AMWB02 (sample SAMN02737377, study PRJNA173069) | bioreactor metagenome | biome: anode biofilm in microbial fuel cells | place: USA: California | collected 2010-12-16
TCCCGACGATGAACGGCGGGTCGCGGCCGCCCTTGGACCCTATCCGGTCCATATCGACATGCTGGTCCGCAGCCTCGACATGGATCCGGGGATGCTGTCCGCGATTTTGATGCGGCTGGAACTCAAAGGCATCGTCTCTCAGGCACCTGGAAAAATGTTTTCGCTTGAACCGGGTGTTTGAACCGATCACGGGCGTCCGGATCGATATCAAGGCATGGCAGCACGCGAAATATACAGACAGCTTCATCTGAAATCCACATATGAAAAAGACCATGAGCATCGAGGATAAATATGGTAAGCAGTAAACCACTGGTGGTCGTCGAGTCGCCGACCAAAGTCAAAACCATCAAAAAATACCTTGGAAAAGCCTATAATGTGGCGGCGACCGTCGGTCACATCAAGGATCTGCCCTCCAAGGAAATGGGCATCGATATCGAAAAGGATTTTCAGCCCCAGTACCGGGTGATTCCGGGAAAACAAAAGGTGGTCGCCGCTCTGAAGAAGGAAGCCGGGGACGCTGAAGACATTTATCTGGCGCCCGATCCCGACCGCGAGGGGGAAGCCATTGCCTGGCATACGGCGGAGGTTCTGAAAAAAAAGGGTCGGCGGTTTCACCGGGTCCTGTTTCACGAACTGACCGAATCGGGCATCCGCGAGGCCATGAATGCGCCCGAACCGCTGAACGACAACAAATATCATGCCCAGAAAGCCCGAAGGATCCTGGACCGGCTGGTCGGATATCAGATTTCTCCCCTCCTCTGGCGAAAGGTCAAAAACGGTCTGAGCGCGGGGCGCGTGCAATCGGTTGCGGTACGCATCATCTGCGAACGGGAAAAAGCCATCCAGGCCTTCGACCCCGAGGAGTACTGGACCATCACGGCGCATCTGTCCGCTGAAACGCCGCCTCCCTTCACGGCGAAACTGGCGAAAAAAGACGGCCGTAAAATCAGCATTCCCGACGAAGCCACGGCGCGGGAGATCTTAAGCGACCTGGCGGGAAAGGCGATCGTCGTTGACAAGGTCATCAAGAAAACGACGCGCAGAAATCCCCTGCCCCCCTTCACCACCAGCAAGCTGCAGCAGGATGCCATCCACAAGCTGCGGTTTTCGGCCAAGAAAACGATGATGGTGGCCCAGCAGTTGTATGAAGGCATCGAACTGAGCTCGGGCGAACCCACCGGCATGATCACCTACATGAGAACGGACTCCACCCGCATTGCCGCGGAAGCCGCCGAGGAGGCCCTGAAGCTGATTCATGAAGAATTCGGCGGCGCCTATGCGGCGGAACGGCCGAGATTCTTCAAGAACCGGAAGAAGGTCCAGGATGCCCATGAGGCGATCCGACCCACATCGGTCTACCACACGCCCGAACAGGTGAAGCCGCATCTGAACGAAGATCAGCTGGCGCTCTATACCCTGATCTGGAAACGGTTCATGGCCTCCCAGATGCAGCCGGCCCTGATCGACAACAATTCCCTCGCCATCCGCGTCGGCGCCTATCATTTCAAGGCCAGCGGCTCGACGGTGAAATTCCCGGGGTTCATGACGCTTTACCAGGTGGCGGACGACAAGGACCTGCCCGATCATGACAAGACGCTTCTTCCCGACCTCGCCGAGGGAACCGAACTCACCGCCGCCGCATTCGATCCCAAGCAGCATTTTACCCAGCCGCCGCCGCGTTTTTCCGAAGCGTCGCTCGTCAAGGAGCTGGAAGAAAACGGCATCGGCCGGCCCAGCACCTATGCGACGATCCTTTCGACCATTCAGGACAAGGGGTATGTGGAAAAACAGAAAGGCTATTTCCATCCGAGCGAACTGGGGCTCATCGTCAACGATCTTGTCGTGAAAAGTTTTCCGGATGTCTTCGATGTTGAATTCACGGCCAAGCTGGAAGACGACCTCGACCGCGTCGAGGCGGCCGAAGTTGACGCCAAGATTATTCTTCAGGGCTTTTACACCCCTTTTTCCACAGAGCTCGAGGCCGCCGCCGACGGCATGCTCAGCATGAAGGGCGTGGGATCGTCCACCGGCATCCAATGCCCCCAGTGCGGCAGCGAACTTCATATCAAGGTCGGCAAGAACGGTCCGTTTCTGGCCTGCAGCAGCTATCCCGACTGCAATTTCAGCCGGGATTACGTCCGGGATGAAAAAGGCAACATCCAGATCATCGAACCCGTTTCCAACGACGCCGTCGACAAGACCTGCGGCAAGTGCGGCAGACCCATGGTCATCAAGCGGGGGCGCTACGGCACCTTTCTGGCCTGCAGCGGCTATCCCGAATGCACCTTCACCCAGTCCGCCAGCGCCGATGTCGGCGGACAATCGACCGGCGTCATGTGCCCCGAGGCGGGATGCGGCGGTGAACTCGTCGAGCGTCGATCGAAGCGGGGGAAGATATTCTATGGCTGCAGCCGGTTCCCGGACTGCACGTTCGCCATCTGGGACAAACCGGTCAGCCGTCCCTGCCCCCAATGCGAGGCAGCTTTCATGGTCGAGAAAACCACCAAGAAGGACGGAACATTCCTGATGTGCCTGAATCCCGCCTGCGGTCATCGGGAATCCGAAAACACCGAGGAAGATGATGCCCAAAAAGAGGTATCGTGAAACCGGCGGTCTTTTCATCGGAGCACAACGGCATCGTGAAGACATGAAAATAAAGGCATAAAAAAGTTGACACGCCCGTCAAAGCCTGTTAGGAGTTAGCCAATTCACACAAAAGGATTGCCATTTAGTGTTATCGATCGCCATTATCAGCATTATTCTTATTACCATTCTCCTCCTTGGGGTACTTCTTCCCCTCGAGGCAGAAAAGGGTTGATAATGGCCTGACGACACCATCACAGACTCTCCAGAATCCGTTATCAGCCCCAAGGCCGGTAACGGATTTTTTTTTGGGACCGACTTATCGAAACCGGATATCGGGACCTGACGCTCAGAAAGGAAAACGGGGATCCATGAAAAGCGACAATGCGAAAACGGGACTGGAGCGCGCACCCCACCGGGCGCTGTTCAAGGCCATGGGGTATATCGACGAGGAAATCAAAAGACCACTCGTGGGCATCGCCAATTCGGTCAACAGCATCGTCCCCGGCCACATCCATCTGGACAGGATCGTGGCGGCCGTCAAAACCGGGGTTACGATGGCGGGCGGCACACCGGTCGAATTCGGCGTGATCGGCGTATGCGACGGCATCGCCATGAACCACACCGGCATGAAATATTCCCTGGGCAGCCGGGAGCTCATTGCCGATTCGATCGAGGTCATGGCCACGGCCCATGCCTTCGACGCCCTCGTTCTGGTCCCCAACTGCGACAAGATCGTGCCGGGCATGCTCATGGCGGCCGCCCGGCTGGATCTGCCGACGGTCGTGATCAGCGGCGGCGCCATGCTGGCGGGGCGCCATCCCCGAACCGGAAAGAAGGTGGATCTGATCACCGTCTTCGAGTCGGTCGGCGCCGTTAAATCCGGCCGGATGACAGAATCCGAGCTCATGGAAATCGAGGATGCGGCCTGCCCGACGTGCGGGTCGTGCTCGGGCATGTTCACGGCCAATTCGATGAACTGCCTCACCGAGGCGATCGGGATGGGGCTTCCCGGCAACGGTACCATTCCGTCGGTCATGGCCGCCCGGATCCGCCTGGCCAAGCAGGCGGGCATGAAGGTGATGACCCTTTTTGAAAACGATATCACGCCGCGTAAAATCATGACCGAAAAAGCCTTCGCAAACGCCCTGGCCGTCGACATGGCCCTCGGCTGCTCCACCAATACCGTCCTCCACCTGGCGGCCCTGGCGGCCGAAGCCGAAGTGGATATCGATCTCGACATGATCAATGTCGTCAGCAAGAAAACCCCCCATCTCTGTTCGCTCAGCCCCGGCGGCAAGGACCATATCGAGGACTTGAACCGGGCCGGCGGCATCCCCGCCGTCATGAAAGCGCTGGCGCGCGCGGGCCTCATTCACCCGGACTGTCTTACCGTCACCGGCAAGACAGTGGCGGAAAATATCTCCCATGCCGAAATTCTGGACCGGGACGTCATCCGTCCGGTCGATGATCCCTATAACCCGCAGGGAGGTCTTGCGGTGCTGTTCGGCAATCTCGCTCCCGAAGGGTGCGTCGTCAAACAGTCGGCGGTCCGGGAAGAGATGATGCGGCACAAAGGGCCTGCCCGGGTGTTCGATAGCGAAGAGACGGCATCGGAGGCCATCATGGCCGGAAAGATTCAAAAGGGCGACGTGATCGTCATCCGCTACGAGGGGCCCATGGGCGGACCCGGCATGCGCGAGATGCTGACGCCGACCTCGACCATCGCCGGCATGGGCCTGGACGCCCACGTGGCGCTTCTGACCGACGGCCGGTTTTCCGGCGGCACCCGGGGGGCATCCATCGGACACGTTTCGCCCGAAGCCATGGACGGCGGCCCCATCGCCCTCGTTCGCGAGGGGGACATCATTTCCATCGACATCCCGGACAAAACCATCACCCTCGAGGTTTCGGAAACGACCATCACGGAGCGGGAAAAGGCGTGGACCGCACCCGAGCCCAAAATCACCCGGGGCTACATGGCCCGGTATGCACGGTTGGTCTCCTCGGCAAGCCGGGGAGCGATCGTTCGAAACCGATAGCCCGGGATTTTCTTTCCACGATAAGGAGAACGACATGAAATTAAGCGGTGCGCAGATCCTGATGAAGGTGCTGAAGGAGGAAGGCGCGGATACGATCTTCGGATATCCGGGGGGGGCGGTCATCGACATCTACGACGCGCTCGTCAAGACCGACATCCGGCACATCCTCGTCCGCCACGAGCAGGGCGCGGTCCATGCGGCCGACGGATACGCCCGGGCGAGCGGCAGGGTCGGGGTCTGCCTGGTGACATCCGGGCCCGGCGCCACCAATACGGTGACGGGCATCGCCTCGGCGTATATGGACTCCATCCCGATCGTGGTCATCACCGGCCAGGTGCCGTCCCATCTGATCGGCAACGACGCCTTCCAGGAGGTCGATATCGTCGGCATCACCCGGCCGTGCACCAAACACAACTACCTCGTGCAGCATATCGACGAGCTGGCCCAGACCCTCAAGGAGGCCTTTCACATCGCCCGGTCCGGGCGGCCCGGACCGGTGCTGGTGGATCTGCCCAAGGACGTCATCAACAGCGTCACGACATATCACCCGCCGAAGAAGGTCAAGCTGCGCTCCTACAACCCCACCTACAACCCCAACATGAAGCAGTTGTACAAGGTGATCGAGCTCGTCAAGATGGCCAGAAGGCCCATGATCTTCGCCGGCGGCGGCGTCATCCTGTCGAAGGCCCACGAGGAGCTCACCGAATTCGCAAAAAAGGCCCAGATCCCCGTCACGACATCTCTCATGGGCCTGGGAGCGTTTCCCGCCGCCGATCCGCTGTGGCTCGGCATGATCGGCATGCACGGCACCTACCGGTCGAACAAGTGCACCGCCGGATGCGACCTGCTCATCGCCGTCGGCGTCCGGTTCGACGACCGGGTGACCGGCAAGACCGACGCCTTCGCCTCCCAGGCCCAGATCGTCCATATCGACATCGATCCGACCTCCATCCGGAAAAATATCCCCGTGACGATTCCGGTGGTCGGCGACTGCAAGATCACCCTGAACCACCTCAACAATCTTCTGAACGAAGAAGACCTGGGCAATCTGACGGAAAAACGCGGCGGCTGGTTCGCTCAGATCGCCGGGTGGAAGGCCAAGACACAGCTGGCCTACGAACAGGGGCCGGACATCATCAAGCCCCAGTACGTCATCGAAAAACTCTACGAGCTGACCGGAGGGTCCGCCATCATCACCACCGAGGTCGGGCAGAACCAGATGTGGTCGGCCCAATATTATCATTTCAACAAACCCGGCCATTTCATCACGTCGGGCGGCCTTGGCGTCATGGGATTCGGGCTGCCCGCGGCCATCGGCGCGCAGGTCGCCTGTCCGGACAAGCTCGTCGTGGATGTGGCCGGCGACGGCAGCATTCAGATGAACATCCAGGAGATGGCCACGGCGGTTCAGTACGGCCTTCCCGTCAAGGTGGTCATTCTCAACAACGGATACCTGGGGATGGTGCGGCAGTGGCAGGAGCTCTTCTACGACAAATGCTACGCCTGCACCTGCATGGAGCACGCGCCCGACTTCGTGAAACTGGCCGACGCATACGGCGCCGTCGGCCTCAGGGCAACCCGACCCGAGGAGGTGGAGAAGGTCCTGATCGAAGGGCTCGCGGCCCAAAAGCCCGTCATCATGGATTTCGTCGTCGAAAAAGAGGAGGGTGTCTATCCGATGGTGCCGGCCGGCAAACCGATTACGGAGATGCTTTTGGTCTGACGGAAGACCCGGCCCCGCGCGAATCGATCCCAACAACAGGAGTCTTTTATGCTTTCAGAGGAAAAACATGTGCTCTCGATCCTGGTCGACAACCAGCCGGGGGTCCTGTCGAGAATCGCCGGACTTTTCAGCGGCAGGGGATACAATATCGAAAGCCTCTGCGTGGCTGAAACCGTCGACGACAACGTTTCGCGTCTCACCATCGTCACCAAGGGAAACCAGCCCGTCGTCGAACAGGTCAAAAAGCAGCTCAACAAGCTGATCAACGTCATCAAGGTTCACGAGCTGACCGGTTCGAAGTATGTCCAGCGGGAGCTGGCGCTGATCAAGATGAACGCCAAACCTGAATACCGGGCCGAGATATTGAGGATCGTGGATATCTTCAGGGGCAAGATCGTGGACGTGGGACCGGAGCATTTTACGATCGAGGTCACCGGCGACGAGGGAAAGATCGACGCCCTGCTGACTCTCCTAAAGTCGATCGGCATCAAGGAAATCGCCCGGACGGGAGCTATTGCCTTGTTCCGGGAACCCAAATAGTGTCCATCCGGAAATGGCATTTCCGGATGGACAGCACATAACAAACCATCCATAACATATTTCAGCGAAGGAGAAACACGCATATGGCAAAGATCGCGTTCGGCGGCGTCATGGAAGAGGTCATCACATCCGAGGAATTCACCCTGGAAAAAGCCAGGGAAATCCTTGAAAACGAAGTGGTGGCCGTCATCGGCTACGGTGTCCAGGGGCCGGGGCAGGCCCTCAACATGCGGGACAACGGTGTCCGGGTGATCGTCGGACAGCGGGAAGGCGGAACCTCGTGGGACCGGGCCGTCGCCGACGGCTTCGTGCCGGGAAAAACCCTGTTTCCCATCGAGGAAGCCGCCCGTAAGGCCACCGTCATCCAGTATCTTCTTTCGGACGCGGGCCAGGTGGCGATGTGGCCCAGGATCAAGGACTGTCTCAACGACGGCGACGCCCTCTACTTTTCCCACGGCTTCGGCATCGTCTACAAGGATCAGACCGGCATCGTGCCGCCTCAAAATGTAGACGTTTTCCTGGCCGCACCCAAGGGATCCGGCCGGACGGTCCGCACCAATTTCCTCGACGGCAGCGGCATCAATTCCAGCTTCGCCGTTTTTCAGGATTATACCGGAAAAGCCCGTGAGAGATGTCTGGCCGTGGGGATCGCCATCGGATCGGGCTATCTGTTCGAGACCACCTTCGAAAAAGAGGTCTTCAGCGATCTGACCGGCGAGCGGGGGGTTCTGATGGGATGCCTCGCGGGCGTCATGGAGGCCCAGTACAATCTGCTCCGCAAACACGGCCACAGCCCAAGCGAGGCCTTCAACGAGACCGTCGAGGAGCTGACCCAGAGCCTGATCCGGCTGGTGGCCGAAAACGGGATGGACTGGATGTTCGGCAACTGCAGCACCACCGCCCAGCGGGGTGCTCTCGACTGGGCCCCCCGGTTCCGGGACGCCGTCATCCCCGTCTTCGACCAGCTTTACGAGAGTGTCAAGAACGGCGGCGAAACCCGGCGGGTGCTCGATGTCAACAGCGCGCCGGATTATCGTGAAAAGCTGAACGCCGAGCTTGCCGACATCCGGAATTCCGAGATGTGGCGCGCCGGAGCGGCCGTCAGAGCCCTCCGCCCCGAAAACCGACAGAAATAAATAGGAGACCCGTCATGGAACCGGTCCTGCTTTACGACACCACGCTGAGAGATGGAACCCAGGGAGAAAACATCAATTTCACGGCGGAAGAGAAGGTCAAGATCGCCTTGAGGCTGGATGATATCGGGATCCACTATATCGAAGGCGGCTGGCCGGGCTCCAACCCCAGGGATCGACAGTTTTTTGAGCTGGCCAAAACGATCCCGTTCAAAAACGCCCGCCTGGCGGCGTTCGGCTCCACGCGGCGCCCGGGCATCCTGCCGGGGGACGATCAGAACCTGACGGCCTTGGTCGAGAGCAAAACACCGGTGGTCGCCATCTTCGGAAAAACCTGGGACCACCATGTGAAGCTCATGAGCAATACCCTGGAAGAGAATCTTGCGATGATCGAAGACACCGTGGCGCACTTGAAGCGCAATGGCCGGGAGGTGGTCTACGACGCCGAGCATTTTTTCGACGGATACCGGGCAAACCCCGGCTATGCCATGCTGACCATAGACGCCGCCCTCCGCGGCGGCGCCGACTTCCTGGTGCTGTGCGACACCAACGGCGGCAACCTCCCCGCGTTCGTCTCCACGGCGTTCCAGGCGGTCGCGGACGCCACCAGGAATTCAGGCGTCCGTCTGGGCATCCATACCCACAACGACTCGGGGCTTGCGGTGGCCAACAGCATCACGGCCGTCGACCATGGCGCCGTCATGGTGCAGGGAACGATCAACGGATACGGGGAACGCTGCGGCAACACCGATCTGATCACCCTGATTCCGATCCTGGCCATCAAAATGGCGTGCCCGTGCATCTCTGCCGCAAACCTCAGGAAGCTGCGGGGGCTGTCGCGGTTCGTCAGCGAAACCGCCAACATTGTCCCCCTGAACACCCGCCCGTTCGTGGGCAAGAGCGCCTTTGCCCACAAGGGCGGCATTCACGTCAGCGCCGTCATGAAAGACCCCCGTGCCTACGAACACATCGATCCGGCCCTGGTCGGCAACGCCCGCAATGTCCTGGTCTCCGATCTTTCCGGAAAGAGCAATATCGAATACAAGGCCAAGGAGATGGGCATGGATATCGGCGGCAACGGCTCCGACAGCCGCAGAATCGTCGAGGAGATCAAGACCCGCGAACAGGAGGGATACCAGTTCGATGCGGCCGAGGGCTCGTTCAAGATCCTTCTGGAGAAGCTGACCGACCAGCACCAGCCGGCATTCGATCTAGAATCGTTCAGGGTCGTCATCGAAAAGGAGAAGAACCGTCCGTGCAGCTCGCATGCCATCGTCAAGATCTCGGTGGGGTGCAAGGACGAGATCACGGCGGCCGAAGGCAGCGGCCCGGTAAGCGCGTTGGACAACGCCCTGCGGCGGGCGCTGCACCAGTTCTTTCCCGATGTCGACACGATGCACCTGGTCGATTTCAAGGTCCGGGTGATCGACGGAAACGCCGGCACGGCCGCCAAGGTCCGGGTGCTGATCGAATCGCGGGACCAGGACAATCTCTGGAGCACGATAGGCGTTTCCGAGGATATCATCGAGGCAAGCTGGCAGGCGCTGGCCGACAGCTTCCAGTACAAGCTGGCCAAACAGCAGAACCCGCAATGCACCGAGTGAACAGACCATCATGAAAACCGTACCGAATATTCCGAGAGGAAACAATGCCGCAGGACCATCCCCGGGATGCCTTGTCCTGCGGCCCATGCTCCGTTAACGGTGGGCGAATCATTCCGGCCGTTCTCCGACGATGCCGTCGGAAAAACCACGACACCACATGTTTGCCGGCGGCGGGCGCTGTCCCGATGCCCCGGCATCCACTGAACAAAGGAGCCTGACATGACCGAACGCGTATATATCTTTGACACCACCTTGAGAGACGGCGAGCAGTCCCCCGGCGCCAGCATGAATACGGCTGAAAAACTGCGGCTGGCCACCCAGCTGGAAAAACTGGGCGTGGACGTATTGGAGGCCGGCTTTCCGGCCGCATCGGAGGGTGATTTCGAGGCGGTGTCGAAGATCGCCGCCAAGCTCGAGCGCACCCAGGTGGCCGGGCTCTGCCGCGCCAACCGGAACGACATCGACCGGGCCTGGCAGGCGGTGAAGCATGCCAAAAACCCCAAGATCCATACCTTTATCGCCACCTCCGACATCCATCTCAAGTACAAGCTGAAGATGGACCGGGACCAGGTGATCGCAGCGGCCGTCGACGCGGTGACATACGCCAAATCCCTGACCGACCAGGTGGAATTTTCGGCCGAGGACGCCTCCCGGAGCGACCGGGACTATCTCTGCAAGGTTTTCGGCGCCGCCATCGCGGCCGGGGCGACCGTCGTCAACCTGCCCGACACGGTCGGCTATGCCATCCCCAGCGAATTCGCCGAACTGGTCCGGTATGTTCTGGACCACACCCCGGACATGCACCGTGCGATTTTGAGCGTCCACTGCCACAACGACCTGGGGCTTGCCACGGCCAACACCCTGGCGGCCATCGGCGCCGGCGCCCGCCAGGCCGAGGTGACGGTCAACGGCATCGGCGAACGCGCCGGGAACACCTCCCTGGAGGAAGTGGTCATGGCCCTCAAAACCCGGAACAACTACCTGCCGATGACGACGGGGATCCACACCGAACACATCTATCCCACGAGCCGCCTGGTGAGCATGATCACGGGCATCATCGTCCAGCCCAACAAGGCCGTCGTCGGCGCCAACGCCTTTGCCCACGAGGCCGGCATCCACCAGGACGGGATGCTGAAAAACCCGATGACCTACGAGATCATGCAGCCCGAGACCATCGGCCTCAACGCCAACAAGCTCGTGCTGGGAAAACATTCCGGCCGGCACGCCCTGAGGGACCGGCTGCGGGACATGGGATACGACCTCTCAGACGAGGAGCTCAACATCGTCTTCACGAAGTTCAAGGAGCTGGCCGACAAAAAGAAGCACGTCGTCGACGAGGATCTGGAAGTGGTCGTGACCGAGGGCATCCTGAGAACGACGGAATACTTCAAGCTCGAATACCTGCACGTCGCCGCCGGCACGTCGGTCATGCCGATGGCCAGCGTGGAGCTCTCGATCGGCGGCAGAAAGGTTCGGGGGGCGGACTGGGGCAACGGCCCCATCGACTCGGCCTTCAACACCATCGGCAAGCTGACCGGGACCAGCTCCGAGCTGCTCCGGTTCACGGTGTCGGCCCTGAGCGGCGGCACCGACGCCCAGGGCGAGGTGACGGTCCGCCTCCGGGAAAACGGCCTGGTGGCCCTGGGGCGCGGATCGGACCCGGATATCATCACCGCCAGCGCCAAAGCATACCTGAACGGCCTCAACCGCCTGGAGTATCTGAAGGCCAATCCGGTGCAGGCGTCGCAGCAGACGGTGTAGCAGGATATGAAACGGCCTTCCGGAAGGTCCATGTGGACTTTCCGGAAGGTTTGAACGATTTCAGCTAAAACTGGACAAAAAACCGCAACGTGAGATGATGGCAATATTGGAGAAAAGCCCATTATGGACGGAAAATCACGGTTCCCGATCCAAAAATACGAGAGCCTTGAAGCCATGAAAGTTCAGGAATACCTCTACTGGCCGGGACGGCCGGCGCATGAACGCATTCAGGCCGTGAGCGATATTACAACCGAGGCTTATCGTCTGAAAGACCCTGCCTTTCATGTATCAAGACTTCAAAGAACTCTTGTCGCTGTTCACCGCACACAAGGTTAAATACCCCATCGTGGGCGGATACGCGGTTTCCTTTGCTGAGTTCGGCGCACCTCTTGAAGGGTTGACGCCGGAGGACCTTGTTGAAAAAGGGAAATTTTACCGCATCGGCCATCCGCCTCTCATGATCGATATTCTGCCCGAAATCAGCGGGATCGATTTCGATACGGCATGGAAAAAGCGGGTTGAAGTCGAAATCGACCGACACTTGCCGGTCCTATTCATTGACATGGATAGTTTGCTTGCGGCGAAGTTCGCGGCGGGAAGGCCGGAGGAACATGTAGTGCAATCTAATGCTCGATACAGATCTTGCCGACATGTTTGCCGCTCGACAGATAGTCAAGGGCAAGGTGCAAATCCTCGAACGCGAACACCCGATCAATCACCGGGTGAAGCTTGTGCTGCGCAATTGCTGTGGTCATTTTGACAAAATCATCTCTGTTACCGACCGTAATTCCCTGCAGACTGACATGTCGCGTCACGACAGGTCCCAACGGGATCTCCATCATTCCACCTGAAAGCACGCCAATCATACTTATCGTGCCTCCAGTCCGGACAGCACGAAGCGATTGTGAAAGCGTGCCTTGACCACCGACCTCTACAATATGGTCAACACCTTCACCACCTGCAATCGCACGGGCACGTTTACCCCATTCCGGAATCTTACGATAGTTGATGGTTTCGTCAGCGCCCATCGTGCGAACGCGAACCAGCTTTTCATCACTGGAGGAGGTAACAATCACAAAAGCTCCCAGCATCTTTGCAAACTGCAGGGCGAAGAGCGAAACTCCGCCTGTGCCCTGCACCAATACCTTGTCGCCCGGCCTGACGCAGCCTTCCGTAACCAATGCTCGCCAAGCCGTCACTGCTGCAGAGGGAAGCGAAGCCGCTTCCATGTCGTCCAAATGCCCGGGGGCAGGAACCACGCCTTCCTCAGGGAGTACCATCAATTCCGCCATCGTTCCATCAAGCTCACATCCCAGGCTCAAAGATAATCTCTTTTTATTCGGTTCCCCATTGATCCAACTCTGAAAGAAGAGTGGGCAAACCCGATCTCCGATTTTAAGACTTTTTACTCCCTCTCCCACCGTTTCCACTATACCGAGACCGTCGCTGAGCATAATCAACGGTAATGGCTTCATTCTTGATCCGTAACCGCGCAAAGGGACAAGAAGATCTCTGTAATTTATGGCCGAAGCCTTCATCCTAAGCCGCACGTGGCCGGTTCCGGGTTTCGGTTCTGGTTGTGTGCTGATGCGCACGTTTTCCATTGACCAGGCATCTTCAACTTGAAAGACTCTCATATGTAACCCCTTGGATCGACCTTATCGTTTCCAGGATAAATGACAGCGTTGATGTCCTATATCATTTCTACCATCGGAATATTAGACATGCCATCCGTGAATAGACCTGCAATCGAATTGCCAATGATGGTTGTAAACCTCATCCCCCTTTCTTCCGCCGCCCTTCGAAAAACTCGATCACCCCATACCACACTGCCAGCATGGCGCCGCCTTCGTCCAGATTGCCGATGATCGGGATATTGTCGGGGATGAGCTCGATGATGCCCGAGCCGGGATTGAGGATGTAGACGGCGCCCAGAAGCGCCAGAAGATATACGACGGATACCGGAACGCCGCGCGTGGACAGCGGTGCCGTCAGAAAACTCCGTTCCTTCTTTTCGGATGGTTGTTCCATGATCGATGCTTCCCTTGTTATGGATTATGTGATGCGCCGCCGTCTGCCTGAAAGATTCTCATCTCGAACGGCTTTCTGCCGGCGATCCGCAGGTAGGTTTCGTCCGGGTGGCCCAGGGCAATGACGGCGTGGACGTCTTCATCTGCTGGTATTTCCAGAAATTGCCCGATGGACGGATCTTTTTTCATGGCCGCGACGGCGAATCCGATGAGGCAGGTGCCGAGCCCCATGGCGTGAGCGGCGAGTAAAATGTTCTGGGTCGCGAGAAGGGCGTCCTCCACCGGGCGGCTCGCCTCCGGCCGCGATCCGACCACGATGGCGGCCGTGGCGCCGTGAAAGAGACGGTCAACGCCGGTCGCTTCATATTCCCGCAGGGCGTTTTTCACCGTCTGGTAATAATTGTGATAATAGGTGTCGAGCGCCGGCTGCCCGACAAGCTTCAGGATGCGCCGGAGCCAGCCCTTATCCGCCGCCCGGTTGAGCCGTTCGAAACACCGCCCCACCCTTTCCCCGAATGCGCGGACATCCGGAGGCTCTGGGAGGAGGGTAAAGGTCCAGCGCTGACTGTTGGTGGCCGACGGCGCCGTGATGCCGGCCCGCACCAGGTCTTTCAGCGTATCCAGGTCCACCGGCTGGTCGGTGTAATTGCGGCACGAACGGCGGGAGCCCATCAGGCGGACGAGCGCTGCCGTGTCGAACCGGCCGAAGGGAAGCCAGGACGGATCGGGCGTGAATGTCCGGAAACGGGAGGCCCCGCTGTCTATCGCCGCCACCGTTACGGCCGCCGTCGGGCAGACCGCAGCGCAATGGCCGCAGCCGAGGGAGCGGTCGCCCGTGACCCGGGCCTTGCCGTCCTCGACCGACAGGGTTCCCGATGGGCAGACCCGCACGCACGCGCCGCAGCCGATGCATTTTTCCGGATCGATGAGTGTTGTCACCGTGCGATTCACCATATGGCGTTCCTCCCTTATCACCCCTGACGTCAGGGTTTGGTCTTTACGCGAACGGATCCGGGCAGCATCACGCTGAACGCCAGGCAGACGACCGCTGTCGCCAGCGCGATCCAGAACACCGTGATGACGCTTTGCCCTAAAGCCTCGTGCAGGAGACGGCGAAGCTCCGGCGACAGGAGGGACTGCACGTCCGGTCTGAAAAAATTTTCGTAGTTCCGGCGGATCTGGCCGGACACCGTCGCCGTGAGCCCGGCGCCCTGCGCCGATTGGGTCAGGGCGTCGAGCCTCGCGGCAAATGCCGCGGTCATCAGGCTGCCGCAGACGCCGACGCCGATCGTGCCGCCAAGGGTCCGGGTAAACTGGTGGGACGAGGTCGCCACCCCCAGATGGGCGATGCCGACGCTGTTTTGAACGATCAAAAGCGTCGAGATCGACACGAATCCCATGCCCGCCCCGGCCAGCGTGAGGGCGACGGAGCACGCCGTGAGGGTGGTGGCGGATGTAAAGCCGACCATCAGGACGCATCCAGCGATCAGGAGCACCGCCCCGAGCAGTGAATATATCTTCTCCCGCCGCTGTTTGACCATCCGCCCGCATACGAGGGCCCCGACCGACCATCCCAGGCTGAGAAAGAGCATGGCGATGCCCAGCTCGACGGGGCTCCGCCCCATGGCGCCCTGAACGAACAGCGGGGTGAACGCCGAGAGCGAAAATACGGCGAAACTGCTCATCATGACGGCGGCGTTGCCCACGCTGAAGGCCGGAATCCTGAAAAATTCCATGGGAAGCAGCGGCTCCGCCGCCCGTTTTTCCGCAGCATAAAACCCGGCCGCGGAACTTACCGCCACCACCGTGAGGCCAATGATCTCAGGAGAACCCCACGCATAGTCCCTTCCGGCCATGAGAAACATCGTGAGGAGCGACAAAATGGCGGTGGTCATGAGGCATATACCCCAGTAATCGATCGAGATTGTGGCGCGCTTCTCGCGGGTCTCGGAGAGGAACATCACGATCCCCCACAGGGAAACGGCGCCCAGGGGAATATTGATGAAAAAAATCCAGCGCCAGGAAAAATAGGCCACGATGAATCCGCCGCAGGTCGGCCCCAGAACGCTGGCCAGCCCCCAGACCAGGCTTGCCTGGGACATCATCTTGCCCCGGTCCTCCGGCTTGGAGATATCCGAAAGAACAATGTAGACCAAGGCGAATACGCCTCCTGCGCCGATTCCCTGAACCACCCTGAACATGGTCAGCTGGGCCATGCTCCGGGAAAGGCCGGCCAGGGTCGAGCCGACGAGAAAGATGGAAACGGATATCGTATAGAGCGATCGGTTGGAATAGAGGTCGGCAAGCTTGCCGAACACCGGCAGCGCCACGGCACGGCTCAGCATGTAAGAGGAGAAGACCCAGCTGTAGAGGTGCAGCCCTCCCAGTTCGGATACGATGGTCGGCATGGCGGCGCCCATGATGAGGCTGTCCAAGGCGCTTAAAAACAAGGAGAGCAGCGCTGCGACCACCACATAGAACCGTTCCTTCGACGGCAGCGTCACGGTGTTTTCGCGGCGCACGCCTTGCGCCCCTCCGGAGGAACATATCGAACGGGATGGGAAAGAATGGTGAACCCTCGCTTGTAATTTCCCGGGATGATCGTTATACTTTTCAGTTTAATCTCCCTCTTGGGTTTATTGCAGCATCATGATTTTCGAGACACCGCAATTCATATGCGGGCCGCATACCGGCATCCATTGGATTCAAACAATATAATAACTCATTATCATTCAAGTGAAACCTCAATCTCCAACGGCGAAAGGGAAATTGCATGAGAATCGTGACGCGACCCGATTTTGACGGCATCGTGTGTGCCGCCCTCCTCTATGATACCGAACCGATCGATCAGCCGATCCGCTGGGCCGAACCCAATGAACTGCAAAAAGGCTTTGTCGAGATCCTCAACGGCGATATCATCGCCAACCTGCCCTACCATCCCGCCTGCTCCATGTGGTTCGACCATCACTACACCAACAAACCCGACGTCCCCTTCGAGGGGCTTTACAGACTTGCGCCGTCGGCGGCCGGGCTGATCTACGAATATTATCAGGGCAGGTTCCGGCGAAATTATGATGAGCTCATCCGTCAGACCGACCGGATCGATGCCGCCGACCTGACGCTCGACGAGGTGCTCACGCCTGAAAAATATCCCTATATTCTTCTTTCGATGACCGTATCGGGGCGGGATATCGATGGGGAGGCTTACTGGAATCATCTCATCGATCTGATCCGCCGCAGGGACATCGATGCCGTCATCGAGGATCCCGAGGTCAAACGCCGGTGCGCGCGCGTGGTCGAACAGAACCAACGATTTTGGACGATCCTGAGCGAAACCACGTCACTCGACGGACACGTTACGGTCACCGACTTCAGATCGTTCGACAAGGTTCCCAATGGGAACCGGTTTCTGGTGTACTCCCTTTACCCCGAGGCCGTGGTCAGTGTGAAGATCCGATACGAAAAACCCGATAAAAAGCGGGTGGTGATCGGCGTGGGGCACAGTATTTTCAATCCCGGATGCAGGGTAAACGTGGGGTTGATGCTGGCGCGGTTCGGGGGCGGCGGTCATCGGGGAGCCGGCTCATGCACCGTTTCCACCGGTGAGGCGGATCAGTGTCTTGCCGACATTCTGAAGACGCTCAACCGGAATGAACCGAACGAATGAAAGCCGCCGGAAAATTCTGCAGCCCGGCGGCATGCCCGCCGGGAATTGCTGTCACCGCACGCCTCCCGGAAATATGCGTCTACACAGCCCGGGGCAGAATATTGGTAAACCGGTCCTCGCCTTCGAAGATGCCCACGGATGCATCGAATTCGTCTTCCTCCCACTGCTCGATGCAGAGAAAGCGCTTGCCGGACGCGTCTTCATAATCCCAGATCAGAAATTCGCGGCCCGACCCCTGGCCATTCTTGAAAAACTTGCCGCCCCCGAATTCATCCAGATGATAGAGGGTGCCTTCAAAATCGATTTCGTCCGGAGGATCTTCATTTTCCTGGATATAGTTGCGCACGCGGGCGCCGAGGCTTGCAAAGGGGATGGGACGTGAGACGCACCAGGCGGCAGCGTCGTTTGATTCCTGCGCGAAACCGGCGTTCTTCTCGAGATAGATCATATCATTGGTGCTTTTAAGTTCCCATTCGTAGGTGAGATTGCCGCCGACGCCCCAGTCATAATGATGCCGGGCAACCACCTCCCAGGTTTTCAGATCGTAATCAAGAAGATATCCCACCTTGAGGTCTGAAAGCGAGAATGTGACGACCGGCTGGGCCGAATCCCGCGCGGGAGCTTTTGCTTCCTGCGTCCGATCTTTCTTACGAATTTTGAAAAATTCCTTCCAGCCCATCACCACTCCCGATATTAGAGGATTCCTGTCTGTTGATGCCGCTCCAGATTGCTGCAAGAAATCCAGATACAATTTAACGCCTAAAAAAAACCGATCAAGACCGGCTGCGGAAAAATAACCCCTGAGGATCGGCAGGAAAAGTATAGGCCGGAACCAGGCGTCCGGCAAGCTTGACGGCTGTCGGTATGATCGGCGGATTGGCCCGCAATCAAAACGATATGATGGCGCAATGATATGCTTATTTTTCTCTTTTATCAAGAAAATAGAACACGCCGGCACTTTGATGCGACGTCCGGCAAATTCGTTGGGAGATACCGCGCAGTGCCTCGGAACCGTTTTCCCGGATGCGTCGGCATCCATTGAAACCCTTTGATTCCAGGCCTGGTTTTTTCTTGTCCGGCCTCCCTGATTCTGATAACGCTGAATGCCATGAATTTCCATGCAAAGAACATCGTTCGGCCCGGAGAAAATCATCCCGCCGGAGAAAAAATCGTCGATCGATGACGCCGCTGTCAAGCATCACTGAATACATCGGGGCGCTCAAGAGTTCACCGCGGATGAAGGATCAGGTGGTCTATCACACCACCCTTCCGGAGCGCGCAGCCGACTGCAGCGCACCCGAGCGGCCCCTTTCCATACCGGTTCTGGAAATATTGGCGCGCCGCGGCATATCCACCCTCTACCGGCACCAGGCCCTTGCCGTCGATATGATCCGAAACGGTACCCACGTGGTGACGGCCACCCCGACCGCCAGCGGGAAAACCCTGATCTACAACCTGCCGGTTCTGGAAAACATCCTGGTCAATCCCGATTCGCGCGCGCTCTACCTGTTTCCGCTAAAGGCGCTTGCCCAGGACCAGCTTCGCACCTTTTGCGCCATGGCCGCATCCGGCCCCGGCCCGGACCGCCCCACGGCCGCCATCTACGACGGCGACACCAGCGCCTGGCACCGGCGGCGCATCCGTGAACGACCGCCCAACGTCATCCTGACGAACCCCGAGATGCTCCATCTGTCATTGCTTCCGTATCACGACAAGTGGGCCGCGTTTTTATCGGGCATCGATATCGTGGTCGTCGACGAGGTTCACACCTATCGGGGAATCATGGGATCCCACATGGCCCAGGTGTTCCGGCGGTTCCGGCGCATCTGCGCCCATTACGGGGCTCACCCGACCTTCGTGTTAAGCTCCGCCACCGTCGCCAACCCCGCGGAGCTGGCCTCCCAGCTCACCGGCCTGGAAGTCGCCGCCGTCACGGCCTCCGGCGCTCCCCAGGGAAAGAAGCACCTGATCTTCGTCGATCCGGCGCAGGGGCCGGCCCAGACCGCCATCCTGCTGCTCAAGGCCGCGCTCCACCGGCAGCTCCGAACCATCGTCTATGCCCAGTCCCGCAAGCTCACCGAACTGATCGCCCTCTGGGCGGGCAGCCGCAGCGGCGCCTTCGCCGACCGGATCAGCCCCTACCGCGCCGGGTTTCTGCCGGAAGAGCGGCGGGAGATCGAACGGCGCCTGGCCGGCGGCGATCTTCTGGCCGTCATCTCGACCAGCGCCCTGGAGCTGGGGATCGACATCGGCAACCTCGATCTCTGCCTCCTGGTGGGGTATCCCGGCACCATCGTCGCCACCTGGCAGCGGGGCGGCCGGGTGGGCCGCAGCGGGCAGGACGCGGCCGTCGTGCTCATCGGCGGCGAGGACGCCCTGGACCAGTATTTCATGCGCAATCCGCTGGAGCTGATCACCCGGGAGCCCGAAGCCGCCGTGGTCAATCCCCACAATCCCGAGATTCTGAAACGCCATCTGGTCTGCGCCGCCGCGGAGCTTCCCCTGGAGGCAGGCGATGCGATCATCGCAGACGAGGCCGCCCGAAAGGCAGTGGGTGCTTTGGAAGCTGCCGGAGACCTCCTCAGAAGCGGGGACGGAAAAACCTTCTTCAGCCGGCTCAAGATGCCGCACCGCCATGTCGATCTGCGGGGCACCGGCAGCCGGTATGTCATCGTCTGCGCCCGAACCGGCGTCGGGAAAGGCGAGATCGACGCCTTTCGCGCCTTCAGGGAAACCCATCCCGGGGCCGTCTATATCCATAACGGCGAAACCTTTCTGGTCGAAACGCTCGACATCGACGCATGCACCGCCAAGATCGCCGCCGCCAAGGTGGACTATTACACCCGCGTCCGGGGAAACAAGACGACAGAGATCCTAGAAGTTTACGATCAGCGCACCGCCTGGGGAACGACCGTCTTCTCCGGACGCCTGAAGGTGACGGATCAGGTGACCGGTTATGCAAAACACCAGATTCACGGGCGGAAGAAACTCTCGATCATCCCTCTCGATCTGCCGCCGCAGGTCTATGAAACCGAGGGGATATGGATTGCGATCCCGCAGGCCGTCCAACGGGCGGCCGAAGACCGGCGGCTCCATTTCATGGGCGGCATCCATGCGGTGGAGCATGCGGCGATCGGGGTATTCCCCCTTCTCGTCATGACCGATCGGAACGATCTGGGAGGCATCTCCACCCCGCTGCACCCGCAGGTCGGGCAGGCGGCCGTCTTCATCTACGACGGCATCCCGGGCGGCGCCGGCCTGAGCCGGCAGGCCTTCCGGCGGGCCGAGGGGCTGCTGGCGACAACGCTCAAATCGATCACGGCCTGCCCCTGCGCATCGGGCTGCCCCTCGTGTGTCCACTCGCCGAAGTGCGGCTCAGGCAACCGCCCGATCGACAAGGCGGCGGCCCGGTTCATTTTAGAGGCCATCCAATCTGCGTCCAACGACCCGGAGACTGCGGCGGCGGTCCATATCCATCCGTCGGCTCGAACTTCCGGGGAACGCATTCCCGAATCGACGTCGACGCCCCTGCCCGCCGTTCGCATGCCGGCCCGGAACATGCCGCCGGCACCCGAGCGCTTCGGCGTTCTCGACATCGAAACCCGGCGATCGGCCGAGGAGGTCGGCGGATGGCACCGGGCCGACCGGATGGGCATCAGCTGCGCGGTACTGTATGATTCCCGGGCCGACCGGTTTTTCGACTATCTCCAGGATCAGGTCCCCGATCTGGTGGCGCACATGCAAACGATGGATCTCGTCGTCGGCTTCAACGTCAAACGATTCGATTACCGGGTGTTAAGCGGCCATATCGACTTCGATTTCCAGACCCTGCCCACCCTAGACATCCTGGACGAGGTCAAAAATCAGCTCGGCTACCGGCTTTCCCTGAACCATCTGGCTGCGGAAACCCTCGATACCCGCAAGACCGCCGACGGCCTTCAGGCCCTCCGGTGGTGGAAAGAGGGACGCATCCAGGAGATCATCCAATACTGCCGCATGGACGTGGCGGTGACCCGGGACCTTTATCTCTACGGCAGGGAAAAAGGCTATCTGCTCTTCCGGAACAAGGCCCGGCAGACCGTCCGCATTCCGGTCTGCTGGTAAAAAGAATACCCGCGGCCTAGGGAAAAAAAGGGGTTTCAGAACTGTCGCGGCTGACTTTCTTCCGCGGCAAGGCTATAGCGGCCGCCCGGCGCTTTCATAAACCGCAGCAGATGGGTCGTGCAGGCGGGGATTTCATCCGCGTGATGGGTCACATTGAGGATGTGGGTGGGGGTGTCGCGGCCGACGGCGTCGATCACGGAAAGAATCCGCTGCCGGTTTTCGGCGTCCAGCCCCTGGCAGGGCTCGTCAAGGATCAACAGCACCGGTGATTTCACCATGGCCCGGGCCAGCAAAACCATCCGCTGCTCCCCGTGGGAAAGATGCGGAAACGGGCAATCCGCCTTGCCCGCCATGCCCAACTGCCGCAGCCAGGCCAGGGCGGTCTCCCGCTCGTTTGCCGTACACCGCCTGAACAGGCCCACCGAATCGTAAAAGCCCGACAGCACGACCGCCAGCGCCGTGATCGTTTTCCGGTAACGGATCTGAAACTCAGGGGAAACCATGCCGATGGGGGCCTTGATCTCCCAGATGCTTTCGCCGCTGCCCCGTCGCCGCCCGAACAGATGGATCTCGTTGGCGTAGGCCTGGGGATGATCGCCTGCGATCAAGGCCAGAAGCGTTGACTTGCCGGCGCCGTTGGGCCCCAGGATCGTCCAGTTTTCGCCGCGACGGACCGTCCAGTCGAGATTGTCGATGATCACGCGCCTCCCGAACCGGACGGTGACGCCCTGCATTTCGATCAGGATCGGCGGCGCCTGCAATACCGGCGTCTTTTCCGGCGCGTCGCAGCCCGGCAGCATAACGACGGCGGCTTTGCCGCGCTCTTTCCGCGCCCCATCCAAAAAAGCCTGCCGGGTTCCCTGCCAAGCGACGCCGCCGTTCTCCACGTGCAGAATATGGGTGATCTCGGCAGGGATTTCGGAAAGACGGTGAACGACCAGAACGACCTGAATCCCCGCCGCCATGATGCGGCCGATCAGGTCCAGCAGGTGCCGGCGAGACGGGGCGTCCAGTCCGTCAAAGGGTTCATCGAAAATCAACAGCGCTGGAGACCGCGCCAGCGCCCGTGCGATCAGGGCCTTGCGCATCTCCCCGGTCGACAGGCTGCGGATGGTGCGGTCCAGAAGCGGCAGGATCTCAAGGGATCGCACCGCCCGGTCGGCCATCCCGACGTCGGCGGCAATTCCGCCCACGAGCTGCCGGACCGTGGTCTGATGTTCCCAGTCGCCGCTGAAATACCGGGCATCGTCACGCCCCTCCTCCTGGGCGATGAGGCGGCGGTGCAGTTCAAACGAGACGTAGCCGACACTGTTCTCACCGCCCGCTCCTCTTCGGATCACCCGGCCCCTGACCACGGGCAATTCGCCGGCCAGCGCCCGGACCAGCGTGGACTTTCCCGCCCCGTTGGGCCCCATGACCGCCCACTGCTCGCCCCTGCGAATATTCCAGGACGTCCCCTCGAGAAGAATCCTGTCCCTCAGGCGAACGGCGATATTGTCAAGGGAAACGACGGCATCCTGCGGCAGTGTCGAGCGGTCGATGTCGCGGATATCGTCCATCAATCCGGCAGCATGTCGTAAAAATAGAGCATGACGTCGGACCGGGTCACGATGCCGATGATTTTGTCGTCCTCGACCACCGGCAGCCGGCCGATGTCGTGCTTCACCATGAGGCGGGCCGCCTGCATGGGGCTTTTTCCGGGAGCGATGGTTTTGACGTCTTTGCTCATGAACGCCCTGACCGGCGCTTTCATGTCTTTGTTCTTTCGGATTTTCCTGAAATCCCGGCGCGAGATAATACCCACCAGCCGGTCATCTTCGACGACCGGCGCCCCGGTGCAGCCTTTTTCGGCCAGAACGTCGCGGAACTCCGACATGGAGGCGTCGGCTGTGATCGTCGTGACCGGGAAAGACATGAGATCGCTGATCTGGACCGAGGCCTGCTGGTTGCCCTGGATGAGCTGGGTGATCATCTCCTGGATCGTATCGGGATTGACGAAATCGACCATGGCCGACCCGGCGCCCGGGTGCCCGCCGCCGCCAAGGCTTCGCATGATCGTGCCGACGTTGAGGCCGTCGGCGCCGCTGCGACCGATGACGATCGATTTGCCGCGACGTTGCCCCGTAAAGATGCCGAACACGGCATCGACGTTCAGGATCTCGCGGCACATGTGGGCCACCACCGAGAGGCTGCCCACATGACCTTCGATGTCGACCTTGTGGAAAGAGACCTTGTAGCCGTTGATCGTTTCCCGCGCCTCCGACCTCAGCATCTCGAAGAGAACATTCTTCTGTTTTTCGCCGTAGGCGGGGCGCAGAAGCGATCCGACCACGTTCACGTCGGCCCCGACCTCCATGAGATAGGCGGCGGCCATGGCATCTTCCGGACGGGTGGACGGAAACATGAAGCTGCCCGTGTCTTCGTGCAGGCCGGCCAGAAAAAGGGTGGCGCAAACCGGCGTGAGCGGCTTGCCTTCCCGCCGCATCTGGCGGACCATCAGGGTGATATTGGCTCCCATGGCTTCGTGGCGGACCCAGTTGGCGCTGATATCCCCTTTGTCGGGATGGTGGTCCCAGAGAATCACCTCGAGCGCCTCTTTTGTCCTCAGCTTCCGGAGATCATCCAGCCGGCTCCACTGGTTCACATCCACCACCACCAGCGAGCTGACCTTGTCGAGATCGATGTCGTCGACCGTCCGGACATTGAAGATGTCCTTATGAATGGCCAGAAAAGAGCGCACGTTGGGATTGATGTTCCTGGGGATCACCGGAATGGCCCCCGGATAGAGAACCGTCCCGGCGATGACCGATGCGAAGCCGTCGAAATCGGTGTTCTTATGGGTGGTGACGATCTGCATCGGATCAGTACGGCGTCACATGGGTCGCGTCGCGGGCGGGCGGCCGCTCACGGGACGGATCGCCGTCATGCATGGATTTCGCCGACATCTTTCGGGCAGACCTGTCCGGCGGCGGGTCATCCATTCCGGTGGGATCGGCATCTTTTTTTTCCTCGGCTACGGGAGGCATCGACACGTCGGGGTCATAGGAGAGCTGTGCCTGCGGAACGTCCGGGCGCTGGTATTCGAGCTGGAGCCGGGCCTTGTCGAGCTCGGCCTGGTTGTCGATGCTCCGCTTGGCCAGGAGATAGCGCAGATAGATGATCCAGACAAAAAGACCGACCACCACGGCACCGGCGGCGATAAAAACCCATTTGAACCGAATCAGGGTGTCGACGCTGACCCGTCCGATATAGGTGACCATATTGGGCAGCACCCAGTACATGAACACCGCCAGCAGCAGGAGAAATCCGATCGTAAAGATATTGAAACTGCTGATGGTGGCCACGATCTTTTCAAATTCGCTTTCATAGGGGCCTGTTTTTTCATTTGAATATTTCGATCGGGCCGCTTCCTCACCGTAAAACAGCGACACATATGCCTTGACGACAAAGGCAAAGAGCAAAATCACGCCGACGGGAATGCCTACGGCCGCCGTAAACCAGGCGCGAAACGGAAAAGGCTCATCCCGCACCTCGAGCCTTTTTTCATACTGGTCCAGAGGTCCGAAGGTCTTCTCGAAATAGTACTTATTGAAATCGCTCAGGCTCTTGCCGTCGGTTTCATGGATGACGTTGCCCTTGGCATCGATGATCTGCAGCCACGCCTTCCTGCCGGAATTCATGGCCGCGACGGCAAAGATTTCAAGTTCGATCAGGAACAGAACGACGGCGATGACGATAAAAACGGTCTTGTGTTCCTTGAGTAAAGATGCGATACTTTTATGGTTGATCATAATGCATTTCCTGCTATATTTCCTGGAACTGATTTTTCAGGCAGCGCCTGTAACAGCCTTTCGGGTTTTTGAGTAAAATCACCATCGACATCAAGCGTTACATAAAACCACCCCGTCTTGCCCTTTTGAGCAGCGAAACCGGAGGCTCCGTGTCAAAGCTGCTCCGGCCGGGGCGGCGGGTGATGCCTTACAACACACTGGTCTTTAATTAACACACTGGCTGCGTTGAATTCAAGGTGTAAAACGGAAGGGGAAAACTTAAGGATGAGAGAAATTCGTCATCAGGCCAGAGAGCGGATGAAGGGCTACTGCCGGGTATGTCCGGTTTGTGACGGACGCGCCTGCGCCGGAGAGGTTCCGGGCATGGGCGGCATCGGCACCGGCAGCGCCTTTATGAACAACCTGAGTGCCCTGGCTTCCGTCCGGCTGAACATGAAAACCCTCCACACAATCGCTGTGCCCGATACCGGCATCGATCTTTTCGGCAGACGCCTCAGCCTCCCGGTTCTGGCCGCCCCGATCGGCGGCGTCTCCTTCAATATGGGCGGAAAGATCAGCGAAGAGCAATACATCCAGGCCGTGCTCGGCGGATGCGCCGCCGCAGGAACGCTCGGGTGCGTCGGCGACGGCGTTCCCGAATTCATCCATCAGGCCGGATACGAGGCGATCCGCGACCTGGGCGGCGTAGGTATTCCTTTCATCAAACCGTGGGAAGACGCCGAACTCTTCGCAAAACTCGACAAGGCCAAAGACGCCGGCGCGACCGTTGTCGGCATGGACATCGACGCGGCCGGTCTGGTCACGCTGAGGCTCATGGGACGGCCGGTCAGCCCGAAACCCCCTGAAAAACTCCGTGAAATCATCGAAAAAATTCCGATGAAGTTCATCCTGAAGGGGATCATGTCCCCCGAGGAAGCCCTCATTGCCGCCGATGCCGGGGCCGACGCCGTCGTGGTCTCCAACCACGGGGGAAGGGTGCTCGACCACACGCCGGGGACAGCCGAGGTTCTTTCCGCCGTCGCTCGTGCCGTCAAAGGAAAGATCACGATCATCGCCGACGGAGGGGTCCGCACCGGCGCCGATGTTTTGAAGATGCTGGCCCTGGGTGCCGACGCCGTCATGATCGGCCGCCCCTTTTCCGTCGCCGCGATCGGTGGTCTGCAGGAAGGGGTCGTGAAATATATCGAGCAGATCCAATCCGAGCTCGTATCGGCCATGGTCCTGACCGGCACCGCGTCGGCCGCGGCGGTTGAACGAAGCGTTATTTATGAACCTTTTCGAGAAGGATAACGTCCATCATGAATTCAAAAGTAGTCATTGCCGTTCTGGGCCGCGACCGGCCCGGTATCATCGCCCGCGTCGCTAAAATCCTGTTCGCGCTGGACTGCAATGTCGAAAACGTCAGTCAGACGATCCTTCAATCGGAATTTTCAGGGATTTTCATTGTCTCGATGCCCAAGCCGCTGTCCGTCGATGCGCTCAAAAACCGCCTGTCCGATGAAACCAAGGATATGGGACTTCACGTTTCCATCAAGGATCTCTCCCCTGCCGATGCCGCCCCGGCAGCCGCGGCCGGAGACCCGTTTGTCATCACCACCCAGGGACCGGATCGAAAAGGTCTCGTTGCCGCCGTCACCGAGATTATCGCGGCGCACGGCGTGAATGTCACCAATCTTCAGGCGGTTTTCAAGGGAGGCGACGATCCGTCGAAAAACATCATGATCTACGAGGTATGCATCCCTTCCACCACAGACCGCGCAGCCCTGAGCGAGGAGCTGACCCGGAAGGCCGATGCGCTGGGTCTTCTCATCAGCATTCAGCACCGGAAAATCTTTGAAACCATCAACAGAATCTGAAAATTTCCTGTTTGACTCCCCCGCTGCTTCTGGTATGTAAACCGAGGGTCGAAATCCTAAAAAAGACGCAAAACAGAAGACCCAAAATAGAAAAATCGGCCGGACAATCGATCAGAGACTGCAAGAGACCTGTGTCACACGCAAGATTTCTCTGAAAGCGCACCTTGGCCGGTTTCTATCCGGAGTATTCTCATGCAAAACGAAGAAGATTCCCAATTCAATGACAAGTGGCAGGAGGTCAAGGCCCAGCGGGTAAGGATCAAATTGACCGACGGAACGACCTTCCGGGGAAAGATCAATCTGAACAGCGAGGCTGTGCCGGCCGATCGGATGAGCGATTTTTTTCTGAAGGGCGTAAGCCCGTTCATCACGATCTTCGATGTAAGCGCCCAAGGCCGGAACTCCTTTTTCATCGTCAACAAAGCCCACATCATCTGGATCACTCCGGATGACTGAGCGCCGAAACAGCTGGATCGGCCTCTGAAAAGCGTTCCGGCGTCCGCAAGACTTCTCCAATAAACGTAAATGAGGATCTTATGGAAAAAAAACTGCTACTGGCCGTGGATGAATCAAGGCATGCCAACAATGCGGTCCAATATGCCGTCGGGATATCCTCCAGGGTCAACCAGCTCACCTATACGCTTTTCCATGTTCAACCCCAGATCTCCCAGTATCTCCAGGACGAGGGCAGAATCAACCTGAAAGCCCAGTCGGCGATTGAAAAGCTCAAGAAAAAAAACGCCGCAAACGCTCAGGCCATGCTGGAAAAATACAGGGAAATCATGATGGAAGCGGGGGTGGATGAACGTCACATCGAATTGAAAACCGCCCCCCGAAAACTTGGACTTGCCAGAGACATCATCGAATTCGCCCAGAAAAAGCGTTACGACGCCATTGTGGTGGGACGCCGGGGCCTCACGAAGATGCAGGAGGTGTTCATGGGCAGCCTGACCGCCAAGCTCATCGAACATTCGGAAGTGATCCCCCTGTGGGTGGTGGACGGCAAGGTAACGTCCGAGCGTGTGCTGGTGGCGATCGACGGATCCGAAAGCGGACTGCGTGCGGTCGATCATGTCGGCTTTGTCTTTCGCAACAATCCCCGCGCCGAGATCACCCTCTTTCATGTGGTGCCGCGATTGAAGGATTACTCTCTGGTCGATTATTTCGTGGACGACGCGGAGCTGGCGGCCATGATCCTTCAGGGGGACCAGAAATCCATCGAACATTTCATGGCCAAGGTCCGGAAGATCTTTGCCGACGCCGGCATCGGCAAAGAACAGATCGCCATCAAACAGGCCAAGCCGAGAACCAGTATCGGCGAGGCGATCATGGATGAGGTCAAGACGGGAGATTACGGCACCGTGGTCGTCGGCCGGCGCGGCGCCGACAGGGCTTTTTACATGGGAAGCGTCTCCAATTACGTTCTCGCGAAAACCTCCCGGCGCGCCGTATGGCTGGTTTCATGACCAGAATTTTTCCTCCGGAAGACACCATCGGCTCGGGACACTCCGCAGAGGATGACGCGCCGGCGAGCAAGTCCCGGCGCAAGCGGGAAATGGCCGAACTTCAGAAACTGGGTGAACGCCTGACAACACTTTCCCGTGATCAGGTCGACAGGATGGCGCTGCCGCCGGAGCTTCATGAAGCGGTCCTTTTTGCCGTCACGCTGACCAGCCGCGGCGCACGGCGGCGACAGATGCAGCGCATTGGAGCGCTGATGCGGGATGTGGATCCAGACCTCATCCAAAGCGGCCTGGAACGCCTGGATCAGCGGCGGTTCGCCGAGATCCGGCGCTTCAAGGAAGCCGAAGCGTGGCGCGAGCGTATTATAACGGAAGGCGACCTTGCCGTGGACGACCTGGTGGCGGCGTTTCCATCGGCCGACCGGCAGCGGATCCGCCAGCTCACGAGAAACGCCGGGAAAGCAGGAGACAGTCCAAAGAAGGTTCAAGCGGCGAAGCAGCTGTTCCGGTATGTCATGGAAATCCTGGCCGCGCCACTGGAGCCCGGCCGATGAATATCCCCGACCATACTCGAAAAGCCGACCCGCAGCTTTTCGAGTATCGGATCGCAGGCGACTGGATCGTCCTTGCCGGTCGCACGGATGCAGACAACGACCAGCTCAGCATCAAGCTCGCCGCTCCGAACGACTGGTGGTTTCATGTGCGCGGCGTTCCCGGCAGCCATGTCGTGTTGCGGGCCCGGCCCGGCATGGAGCCCGACCGGAACATTCTCAAGCAGGCCGCCGCCGTCGCCGCCTATCACAGCAAGGCCAGAAACGCCGGCGTCGTCCCCGTGGCCTGCACCCAGGCCCGGTATGTCACCAAGCCGAGGGGCGCCAAGACGGGAACGGTGCAGATCCGAAGGGAAATCATCCTCAAGGTGAGGCCTGCGCTGCCCCTTTCCTGACGGTGATATGCCACCCGGATTGATAACGACAACCACGACGATCATGACGCCTGAAGGCATCGAGGTCGATACCGTCATCCAAAAACATCAACGAGAGCCACACGCATGTTAACCCACCGGGAAATCCTTTCCACGCTTGAAATGCTGCAAAACGAGCATCTGGACGTACGCACCGTCACGCTGGGCATCAATCTCTTCGACTGCGCCGGCAACGATCTGGGCCGTTTCAAGCAGAATATCCGCGACCGCATCCTGGGGCTCGCTGAAAACCTCGTCCGCACCTGCAACGCGGTCGGCGGCAAATACGGCATTCCGGTGGTCAACAAGCGGATATCGATCAGCCCCGTCGCCGCGGTCGGAGCGTCGTTTTCATCGGGCGAACTGGTCGAGGTCGCCCATACCCTCAACCGGATCGCGGAGGAAGCCAATGTCGATTTCATCGGCGGCTTCTCCGCACTCGTGGAAAAAGGAATGGCCCGGGGCGACCGGGCCCTGATCGGGGCCATTCCCCGCGCCTTGACCGAAACCGAGCGCGTCTGCGCATCCGTCAATGTTGCCTCATCCAAGGCCGGCATCAATATGGACGCGGTGCTTCTGCTGGGCCAAACGATCAAGAAGGCCGCCGAGATGACGGCGGACCGGGACGGCCTGGCATGCGCCAAGCTCTGCGTCTTCGCCAACATTCCCCAGGATGTGCCGTTCATGGCGGGCGCCTATCTGGGAATCGGCGAACCCGACGCGGTCATCAACGTCGGGGTCAGCGGGCCGGGCGTCGTCAAAAAAGCCATCGACCGCGCGATAGCGGCTCAACCCGGCATGCCGCTGGGTCTGATATCCGAAGAGATCAAGCGCACCGCCTACAAGGTCACCCGGATCGGCGAGCTGATCGGCCGGGAAGTGGCCGAAAATCTGGGCACCGAATTCGGCGTGGTCGACCTTTCCCTCGCCCCGACGCCCAATGTGGGAGACAGCGTGGGGGAGATCTTCCAGAGCCTCGGCCTCTTGAGCATCGGCGTTCCCGGAACCACCGCGGCCCTGGCTCTCTTGAACGACGCCGTCAAAAAAGGCGGCGCGTTCGCCAGCTCGTACGTGGGCGGCATGAGCGGCGCGTTCGTTCCGGTCAGCGAGGATCTCAACATTTCCCAGGCGGCCGAAGACGGGTATCTCTCCATCGAGAAGCTGGAGGCGATCACCAGTGTCTGCTCGGTCGGCCTCGACATGGTCGCCATACCGGGCGACACCACCGAAGACACGATTGCCGCCGTCATCGCCGATGAAATGGCGATCGGCGTCATCAACAAGAAAACCACGGCCGCCCGCCTGATCCCGGTGCCGGGAAAGAAAGCCGGTCAAAGAGCCTTTTTCGGCGGCCTGTTGGGAGAGTCGATCATCATGCCGGTGCAGAACATCCCCGGACCCAACGCCTTTATCCGCCACGGCGGCCGCATCCCCGCTCCGATACAGAGCCTGACGAACTGAGACCGGCCGACGGCGGCATCCCGTTTCCGGCCTCATCGACCTGAAAGATCATGTCAAAGAAAGGAAATCGTCTCATGGATCAAGTCAAAAAAATCGTTTTCGCCGCTTTGAGCAAAATCCTGAATTTTATTCTGGCCCGAAAAAACATCGCGCTCTATTACTGTTATGCCGCTTTCTATTGTATTCTATGCGGCATACTCGGTTTTGTGGTGCTGGTGCTGACCGCTCTTCAGTGGATCGTGCTCTTGATTTTGACAAAACCAAACGCCGCTATCAAAAGTCTTTCCCACCGGCTGACGGTCTGCATCTATAAGATGATACGCTACATCGTCTTGTGTGAAAGCCGAAAACCCTATCCTTTAGGACATCTTCCCGAAGAGATCGAACCCGCGGACGACGTCGATCTCAGGGCCGAGTTGCCGGAAAGGAACTTTTTCGACCGGCGGGCCCAAGCGGCGGCGGCGGCGGACAGAAAAGCGGCGGCCGGCGAAACGGACGATCCCCGG
>AMWB02164039.1_pt5 | contig 31109 bp, 25 predicted proteins | sample 200311 | NCBI WGS metagenome assembly AMWB02 (sample SAMN02737377, study PRJNA173069) | bioreactor metagenome | biome: anode biofilm in microbial fuel cells | place: USA: California | collected 2010-12-16
GCGGCGGTGTAGGGATGCGCAAGGGAGCCGCAAAGCGGACAGGGCAACCCCGGCGTCAACTCGGAACGCTCTTCATCGAACTTGATTTTTTTCAAAACGGCGAGCATGGCGGTCTGTCTGGCTGCGTAGGCGTCGTCGAGTTTGACGAGCGCCGCCTTCTCCAGCTGGAGGGCCTCTTCGATCGACAGGCCGTTTCCGGTGTTCTGCCGCTGATATGCCTTGGCCGTCTTAAGCAGCTGCTTGTAATGTTGCTGCCGGCGCAGATTCTGGTAGACGCCCGTTTCAAAATCCTCCGGGGAGACGTCGGCCAGTATGGCGGCGGCGGTTTCTTCCTGGCCGGCCTTCCGGTTTTTAAGGGCCTCGACTTTTTCCAGGCTTTTGGCATGCACCGCCCGCGCTTTTTCAAGAAAGGTGCGGGCGGCTTCCAGCTGCGCGAGCGATTCCTGCCGCCTGGCATCCTGGCCGCCGATCTTTTCCCGGACGGATTTCAGGCGGGCGGTGATCTCCTGGATGTCCGGCGCTGCAGCGGTCAGCTTTTCAACCGCCCGATGCTTTTCCAGCCATTTTTCCGTTGCGGCCCGCTCGCGCTCATTCTGGGCAATATCGTCTTTTATCTTTGCCTGGGCCTGAAGATTCTCTTTCTCTTCCCGCTCGATCTGTTCATATCGATCGACCGAAGAACGAAAGGCCGCAGCGGCGATGCCGATCTCTTTGTCCGCGGCAACGGCCGCCTCGAAATTCCCGGCATCCGCCGCCTGCTCCTGCAGGGCATCGGCCAGCGCCTTGTCGTTCTGCGCCGTCTGTTCCGTCAACCCGGCAAGCGTCTGCGTATGCTCTTCGACGGCCGCGGTAAGCGCTGCAAGCCGGGACGCATATTCTTCCGCCGTCCGACTCTGGGTGTCATGCTGCTGCAGGTCCGCCTCAAACGCGGCGGCGGCTTTGGCGCGCTCGAGTCTGCGGATCTCGTCGCGCATGGCTTCTTTGCGGGCAAGCGCGCTGCCGAGGGCGATCTGGGTTTCCTGATAGAGCCGCCCATCGCTCTCGCGCCGCCGGACCAGGTCTTTTTCCTTCCGGAGGCTTTCAAGTTCTTCCGCCGTTTCGAGATAGGATTTCTCTGCCGTTTCGAGTGCTTCCCGGAGCGCCGGGTCCATGTCGGGCCGGGGCAGTTGTGATAGGGTTTCCTGTTGCAGGAGCAGGCGTTCGTGTTCGGCTTCCGCCGCTTTCACGATCGCCTGGCAATAATCCAGATAGGCCTCCGGGCCGACGATCTTGTCGATGATCTCGACGCGTTCGTTGGAAAAGGCGTGGATAAACGCGGCGAACTCCCCCTGGGGGAGCATGACGGAGCGCGTAAACCGTTTGAAGTCGAGGCCGGTGAGGCTGCCGATCTCTTCCCGCACCGAATGGACCGTCTCCTTGAGCACCGTTTCCCCGCCGTTGACGGAAAAAAGCGCCATCCGGGTGTGAACATCTCCCTTGGCGCGCTCGGCGGACCACCTGGACCGATAGCGCGCGTCGCCGACCGCGAAGACGACCTCGGCATAGCAGTCGGAAGACCGCCGGTTCATCACCTGTTCGCTCTCGGTCCCGAAGCGGGGCGTCCGGCCGTAGAGGGCAAGACATATCGCATCGAAAATCGTTGTCTTTCCAGATCCGTTGGGGCCGGTAATGGCGAAAATCCCCACCTCGTTCAACGGGGGTTTTTCGAACTCGATATGGTGCTCCCCCGCCAGGGAATTGATGTTTTTCATGCGTACGTTCAGGATTTTCATGATGGCCACCTCCGCCACGACCGTAAAATTTAACCGATGCTGCCACGCTTATACCAAAACAGGGACCCGAATACAAGTTTCCGTTGCTTGACACCGCCGCTTCATTTCTTTATAAATACGAAAGCATAAATTATTTTATATCTCTTTTCAGGGGTGTTTTGCGATCAACAGACTCCCCGCTCTGCCAACCATCATCTTTGACGAGGAAAAAACATGGAGCTATCCAGCCTGAATGCCGTCTCGCCGGTCGACGGCAGATACAGAGGAATCACCAAAAGCCTGGGCGCCTATTTTTCAGAAGAGGCGCTGATCAGATACCGGGTAAGGATTGAGGTGGAATATTTCATCGCTCTTGCCGGCATCCCCCTGCCTCAGCTCAAAAACATCGGCCGCGAACGCCTGAAACCGCTCAGGACAATCTACCGCGAATTCACCACCGATGATGCCCGGAAGATCAAAGAGATCGAAAAGACGACCAATCACGACGTAAAAGCGGTCGAGTATTTTCTGAAGGAAAAATTCGACGCTCTGGGGCTTTCATCGTTCAAGGAGTTCATCCATTTCGGCCTCACCTCCCAGGATATCAACAATACGGCCGTTCCCCTCTGCCTCAAAGAGGCGTGGGAGGATATATTGAAGCCCGCCCTGCGCGAAGTCCGCAACCGGCTTTATGAAAAAGCCGAAGCGTGGCGGTGCGTTCCCATGCTGGCCCGCACCCACGGCCAGCCGGCATCCCCCACCCGGCTCGGCAAGGAAATCCGCGTGTTCGTGGAGCGCATCGACCGGCAGACGGCCCTGATCGAATACGTGCCGTTCTCCGCCAAGTTCGGCGGCGCGACGGGCAATTTCAATGCCCACCATGTCGCCTACCCCGCCGTCGACTGGATCGCCTTTGCCGATCATTTCGTCGAAAACGTTTTAGGCCTGCACCGCTCCCGGATCACGACCCAGATCGAGCACTACGACAACATGGGCGCCTTTTTTGACAACGTCAAGCGGATCAATACCATCCTGACGAATCTGGACCGGGACATGTGGACCTATATCTCGATGGATTATTTCAAGCAGAAAATCACGTCGGGAGAGATCGGATCCTCGGCCATGCCCCACAAGGTCAATCCCATCGATTTCGAAAATTCCGAAGGAAATCTGGGCATCGCCAACGCCCTGTTCGAACATCTCGCGGCCAAGCTGCCGATCTCGCGGCTTCAAAGGGATCTCACCGATTCCACCGTCACCCGGAACATCGGCGTCCCCATGGCCCATTCCCTGATCGCCTACAGATCCCTCGTCAAGGGTATCGACAAGCTGATTCTGAATGAAGCAAGGCTGCGGGCCGATCTTCAGAACAACTGGGCCGTCGTCGCCGAGGCGATCCAGACGATCCTGCGCCGCGAATCCTACCCCGACCCCTATGAAGCCCTGCTCGAGCTGACACGCACCCACCAGGGCATCGATCAGAAGAGCATCGCCGAATTCATCGCCCTTTTAGACGTCCCGCAGGCGGTCAAGGACGAGCTGCTGTGCATCACGCCCGAGAACTATACGGGCATCGATTGCGATTAGATATGAATCACCATGTTTTATCCGCTGCGACATGCAAAAAAAGCGATGCCCCCGATCCGACATGAGGGCCGCTGCCGCCGATCGCCAAAAAGGCGCTATTCTGTCATGACGCTCATCGGCCTGCTCTTCATGGCGGCGGGATGCGGCCATGATCCGGGCCGGGCGGCGAACGCGGTTTACCCGTCCAGGCGGGGGGACTACCCGAGGTCCGTCGCCGTCCTCCCGTTCACGGATCTGACGGCCACCCCGGGAATCGCCGAGGCCGTGCGCCTCGGATTTTACGCCCAGATGAGTACGCTCCCCTTTGTGGATGTGGAGATGGACGCCATCGACGACGCGCTCCGGCGCCGCCGCCTCACGGATGCCGGCGCACTCACCGGAACATCGGTGAAAACACTGGGCCGGATCCTCGATTGCGACGCCGTGGTGTTCGGAAACGTCTATGAATTCCAGAAGGTGTTCGCCGGCCTCTATTCGTCCATGAACGTCGGTCTTTCCATCCAGATCTGGGACACCCGCACCGCCCAGCTCGTCTGGAGCGATCGCTACACCGCCCGGATTCATGACGGCGGCCTGCCCCTGAGCGTCATCGAACTGCCGATGATCACCTTCAGAACCGGATTGAACCTGAGGGATACGGTCAAGCTCCACGCCATCGACGAGGCCTGCCGCTACATTGTGCATCGCATCCCGACGCCGGCGTCCGTCGTGCAGCGTGCATCCGCCGCCTATATCCTGCAGATCGGTGCGTTTTCCAATGAAGAGCGGGCCCTCAGCATCAAAAGCCGGTTCAAGGGCGAAGGCTTTCCGGCCTTTATCCGCCGCAGCCGCGAAGAACAGGGCGTGTGGCACCGTGTCCTGCTGGGGCCGTATCAAAGCCTCGACGTTGCCCTCGAGGTGCAGCGCAACCTTCGTAAAAACTACCAGACCGACAGCCTGCTCTCCCGGAATCGATCCTGAGCAGGCCTTCAGAATATCAATGTTCCGGCCTGCAGGACCCATGACACCACCCGTTTTTTCTTGATTTATTCAAGATCTTGAATTATAGGAGACAGACTTCCAAAAGACCCGCAAACACAAGCATGGCGGACCCTCAGCCTGGGTGGCGGAATAGGTAGACGCAAGGGACTTAAAATCCCTTGGGGCTTGTCCCCGTGCGAGTTCGATTCTCGCCCTAGGCACCAATAAAATCAAGGAGTTAGCCGTTTTGGCTGGCTCCTTTTTTTGTGGGGAAATGGGCAACTGTGGGAGTAAATGTGGCAGTTGGAGATTTCCTATATTCTTCCTGACGCTGGAGGCTTCAATCTGCAATCCTCAGCGTTCAGTCGCTATGTAAAGATTTCTCTAAATTCCCGCACGGCTGTTTCAATAGTCTGGAAATGAATGTCTACGATGTCCTGAATTTCGGACGTATAGCCGCCGGCCATGGTAACTGTTTTTGCCCAAACCTCTGAAAAATCTGTGAGGGAAATACAGGATAACTCGTTCAGAACTTTTCCGGCCACTTCATTGACGTGTGGATCACCCGCAAAATGATCACGGCGCCGACCTTTTCAATATAGGGCAGAATGTATGGCACACCAGGGATCAAAAGTTCTCGTGTACCCGCCACCCCGCCCGGGCGACCCATACCGGGTTGATCGGCTAATATTTGTGATATATCCCAAATTCGTTGCGCGACTTCTGCCGCTGTCGCGGGATTATCAGCAGCAATGTATTCTACGGCATCATCTAAATTAAGAAGCGCTTTTCGCGACCACTTAACTCGCATCAACGCCCCATTTTCGGAATTTGGCGACAACCTCTTCATCCGTGGCTGTTTCCCCGCGTTCCACTTCTGCCAAGCCGTCTTTTACCTCTTTGGCGTACCATTCCTCATAATCAAGAAACCGGTCTATCGCTTGATTGATAATCCATGACCTGGAACGGCTTAATGCTTTGGCCAAGCCGTCAACCCGGCCTAACGTTTCATCATCGATTCTTATCGTTGTTGCCTTCATACGACACCCCTCATTATGTATTCTTAGAGAATATATACGAATACATCAAAAATCAATTCAAAAACATAGAAGCAGGCAAGCTGTTGCGTCAGGGTAAATGAACTTGGCATATTACAATAACCCTACAACGATGTTTACAATATAAAACCTTGTATTTTAGATCAAAGTCAGGCCTTTACAGCGCTTCGTCAGCGAGACGCCTTGGGATGACGACAAAATGATTATCAAATACCGCAGCCTCGTTAACGACGACCTTGGCAGTCCTGACGGCGTCTTGATTTTCGACGAAAGCGGTTTTGTCAAAAAAAGTTTCACAATCGGATTTTTTTTCATGATGTCATTCATGAAGGCAACGGATTTTCAGGTAACCTGTCATTCCGGCCGCGGCTAAAAAAATCTCAAAGAAGAATTTTCATCTCTCTACGTCAGAAAGCGCCGACAAAATACTATCCGGCCGGTCATGCATGTTAATGACATTCGGATACAATGGAATTATCATTATCCGCAAAAACTGAAATTTGCAGTTTTTTGAAATCGTGTGCAACGATGTCGACAGAGCTCACGGGATGTCGACAAACCCAATGACCACCTCCAACAGGGAGAACCCATCATGGCCCATCTCTTCACACCTCTTTCGCTGCGCGGCGTTACCCTCCCGAACCGGATCGCCGTGTCGCCCATGTGCCAGTATTCCAGCGTGGACGGCGCCGCAAACGAGTGGCATCTGGTTCATTTGGGAAGCCGGGCCGTCGGCGGCGCGGGTCTGGTGATGACCGAAGCCGCGGCGGTGACGCCGGAGGGGCGCATCAGCCCTCAGGATCTGGGGATTTATGACGACGCGCATATCGGGCCCCTGGCGCATATCGTCGGATTCATCGAGCGGCGCGGCAGCGTTGCCGGGATCCAGCTGGCCCATGCCGGCCGCAAAGCGAGCACGCCGCCGCCGTGGGAGAACCGGACCGACACCCTCACCCCGGCCGAGGGCGGCTGGCCGCTGTCGGCCCCGAGTCCCGTCCCGTTCGAGGAAGGCGGCATCGTGCCTGCGGTGATGACGACAGAGGAGATCTCCCAGGTGATCACGGCCTTCGTTCAGGCGGCCCGCCGCGCCTTGCGGGCAGGCTTTCACATGATCGAGATCCATGCCGCCCACGGCTATCTGCTGCACCAGTTTCTCTCTCCGTTGAGCAACCGGCGGACGGACCGGTATGGCGGCGGTTTCGACAATCGTATCAGGATCGTTCTGGAGACGGTGGCGGCGGTGCGGGACACCTGGCCGGAGGAGCTGCCGCTGTTCGTGAGAATTTCGGCTACCGATTGGGCCGAGGGCGGGTGGAACGCCGACCAATCTACGGCGCTGGCGCAGCGGCTCGTACCGATGGGCGTCGATCTTGTCGACTGTTCGTCCGGCGGCGCCGTCCCTCATGCCCGCGTTCCCGTCGGATCGGGTTACCAGAGCGGATTTGCCGAGCGCATCCGGCGCGAAACCGGCATGCCGACCGGCGCGGTCGGCATGATCACCAGCCCGGTCCAGGCGGATCATATCATCCGCACCGGCCAGGCCGACCTGGTGCTGCTCGCCCGCGAAATGCTGCGCGATCCCTACTGGCCGCTGCGGGCGGCAAGGGAGCTTGGCCGGCCCGCGCCGTGGCCCGCACAGTACGCAAGAGCGGCGCCGCCGCACGCTCCGGTCCGCTTGCCGAAAGATCAGAAAACGCCGGATGACCCCATACCCTCTTGATCCACAGGGAATGATCCGACCGCAGGGAAACGCGGACGGCGTGCTGCCGTCATGCCGGCACAGGAAGGGACAAGACCTCTCTTATTTTCCTGTCCAGCATCCGCATTTCCGCCGGTTTTTGAATGAAAAAGGAAATCTTGTAGAAGTACATGTCCGATGCTTCCCTGAGCCCCTGATAACCGGAACATACAATGATTGGGAGGGAAGCATCGAGCTTGCGAATCTCTTCGATCATTTCGAAGCCGTTCATTCCCGGCATTTTGATATCGGTGACGACGAGATCGATCGTTTTTTTTGAAATAATGTCCAATGCCGTCCGGGCGCTGGAAGCGGTGATGATTTTCCAGGGCATTCTGAAGAACGAATTCCTGTAAGCGTTTAGAATGTTCTCGTCGTCGTCCACGAACAAGACCAATTCAGAGGGTTTTGGATCGCGCACGATCCTCTTGGCCAATACCGGTTCGATGCCGGCGGGATTGTCGATAAAAATGATGGAAGATTTTGCCTGCATCACCCTGGAATCGTCTTTCAGGGTTCCCTCCGGCACGAGAAGGATCACGGGAATACGAGGATCTAACCGGTTTAACCGCAGCAGGGCCGCCAGCCATTCCCATCGATCGGTCTCCGAACGGATGAATATGACATCATACCGGTGCGGATCGACGGCATCGATTTCCATCGGCAAAGAATTGAAGACGCAGGTGCACGATTTTCCCGCCGTTTTCAGAAGACAATCACGGACGGACGCCGGGATTTTCTGAAAAGGCAGGTGTCCGATCGTCAGGGTATTCATGGAATTATCTCCTTTCACGGGCACGGGTGCCCGTATGGTTCAGCATGATCGGACGGAAATTTCCGATCAAAAAGCCTCTCGGCAGCATATTTTCAAGCATGGTTCACTCCCCCGGCGCCATGGCCGACTTGCGCCATGCCGGAACTTTATCGGCGAGCCCCAGGTTCTTCAGATAGATCATGTCCAATGACGCTTCTCCCGTCTTGATCGTGCCGCCGGTTTCCGATTCCCGGGCCAGAACATTGGCCGCATGAACCGCCGTCAGCGGCTCGAGCTGGGCCGTAGGGCATCGGGACGGTGAATGATGGAAAGCGATGGCCTCGACAATCGGGTCCGACAACCCCCATAATCCCATCAAATAGGCCCCGATTTCCGCGTGCGTCGCTCCCAGGGCATCCATTTCCATCTGATGAACGGCTTGATCTTCCGCTGCGGCCCTGGTGAGAATATCACGATAGACAGCCGGAAAATTTTCGGCGATGACCAGCTTGCCGACGTCGTGCATCAGACCTGCCAGGACGGCATCTTCAATCTTTTCCTTTCCGCCTTGTTCCGCTTTCACGATCTGTCTGGCGATGCCGCTGACATGCCGGCTGTGAAAAAACAGGGCCTCCGCATCGAACCCGGACGCAACGGCTGCGCTGAACGAAGAGAATAACCCGCCGAACAGCGCCAGGGACCTGATCGTATCCGAGCCGAGAAAGATGACGGCGTGTGATATATCCTTGAATCGCCGCGGCAGGCCGAAAAAGGCCGAATTGACCACCTTGAGAATCTTGGCGCTCATTCCCAGATCCTCGGCTATCACCCGTCCGATTTCTTTGACGGATGGCTCCGGCTGCTCGAGCATGGACATGATTCGGGTATAAATCACAGGCACGCTGGGCAGCGATTCCACCTTGGAGACCAGGCGTTTCAATGCTTCATTCGAAAGAAGATCGCGTAGCTCACAGGCCCTGCCGATCACCCGTTTGAAGGTATCCGCGTCACAGGGTTTCGTCAGGTATTGATGGGATACATGGAAAGCTTTCAGGCTGGCCTCATTTTCCGCATACCCAGATAAAACGATGCGCACGGCATCCGGATGCCGTTTCCTGACAATGCTCAGAAGCTGGGCGCCGTCCATCCGGGGCATGCGCATATCCGTCACCACGACATCCACCCGATCTTTTGCCAGCACCTCCAGGGCTTCGGCACCGCTGCCGACAAACACCATCTCCCATTCCGGACGCATCTGCCAGAGCATCCGGCGCAAGCCGTCAAGAATGTGCTGTTCGTCATCCACAAACAATATCCGCCGCTTCATGTGCCGCCTCTTCTTGCCCCTCACGCCTGCCGCAGTGTCAAGCCAGGCTCAACAACGACATCCTGCCCGGGACAAAGCCGTGGATCTCGACCTCGGCGTCGAGCCGATGTGTCTCCTGCTTCAGCGCGGCGGCCGGATCGCCCGGGAGCTTTTGCCCCGGAAGATACACCTCCGTGAGGCAAATGCGGTGAATCGCCCGCTCAGGTCGAAAGAGTTGCGCCATGATGTTGAGGACTTCGCTCAGGGCGTCGGCGATCGTTTCTGCGAGACGCCCCTCACGCACCGATTCGAGAGCGGTTCTGACGGGAATGAGTACCATCGCCGCACCGAGACAGGCGGCGAGCGTCAGATCGAGGACACACGCGCCCACAGGCTCTCCCTGGTCATTTGCATAGATCGCCGTCACCACCGTCGGCATTGCATTGCCCGGTGCCGACGGATCGACCCGCACCGGCTTTCCCAACGCGGATGAAAGCAGCTCGGTCACATGCTTTATTTCCGGCAGTACTGCGTTTTCGCTCATGTCAATCTCCCTTGTTTCCAATCAGCAACAGAAGGTGGGCCCGTACCGGGCCCCATTGCATCAGGACCGTCCTGATCCCGACATTCTTGGACGCCTCGACTTTGCCTTTGAAAACCAACGGCAGCCCAATGCACATCGATTTTTCGATATTGCCCATCCGTGTCTTGACGCCCCCCGCCAGCACGTTGACCAGCTCTCCTATTCCATCGGTCAAATCCTCCTCGCTCAGATCGTCGTCATCCGGCTCCATGCAGAGAAACGCCCGACAGATCGCCATGCAATCCTTGCAATTCGCTGTCAGGCCGACCTCCATCGACCGCTCGTTCCCGGCCAGGCCGACGAACGCGCCCATGCCGATGTCGGGTATCACGTCGCTCGTCCGGACAACCCTGCTCTCGTCGCAGGCCAGCGCCGTTTCGGCCAGCTCATGCCCCGCCGACACCAGCGCCGCCATCCATTGGTCTATCAATCGATTGTCCATGGCTACTCCAGAAACGCGGCCAACGCATGGCTCAACTTGTCCGGTGTGACCGGCTTGGAGACGAAGAAGAGGGCGCCGGCTTCGCGGGCCCGTTTGCGAACATCGTCGGTACCTTCCGAAGTCACGAAACCCAGCTTGACGCCGATCCCTTCGGCCTTCAGCTTTTCGAGAAGATCGATGCCGCTCATCTCCGGCATGTTCCAGTCGCACAGCACCAGGCTCGGCGGAGCGGCTTTGATCGCCTCCAATGCCTCGGCGCCGTTGACCGCCTCATTCACGGCATGCCCCCCAAATCCGGCCTGACGCAGGGCGCGTTTGACGATCAACCGTGACGCCTTGCTGTCGTCCACTAGAAGAATATTCAATTCAACCTCCTGTTTTTTCTTTGAACAGCCGCACGAGACGACTGGGTATATGGGTGAGCGGCAACACCTTGTCGACGGCCGCCAGTTCGATGGCGGCCTTGGGCATGCCAAACACCACGCAGCTCTGCTCGTCCTGGGCGATGGTGAAGGCGCCGGCATTCTTCATGGCAAGCATGCCTTTGGCGCCGTCTTTGCCCATGCCGGTCAGGATCACGCCCACCGCGTTTCTTCCGGCCGTTTTGGCCACCGACGCGAACATCACGTCGACGCTGGGACGGTGATTGTTGACCCGCGGGCCGTTCTCGACCGATACCATGTAACGGGCCCCGGAGCGCTGCAGAAGCAGGTGGCGGTTTCCAGGAGCGATCAGTACCCTTCCGGGCACCACGGAATCGCCGTCTTCAGCCTCGCGCACTTCGATGCCGGTCTCGTCCGCGAGACGCTTGGCGAACGAAGCGGTGAACAGTTCGGGAAGGTGCTGGGAAATCACGGTGCCGGGCAGATCCGCCGGCATGGCCTTCAAAAGGGATTCGAGCGCGACGGTGCCGCCGGTGGAGGCACCGACGGCCAGCACCAGGTTGGTGGTCCTGGCCAGGGCCCGCGGCCTCGGGGCCGCCGTCTCCCCGGCACCTTTGATCCTCCGGACATCGGCGCGGGCGGCCGCGATCAGCGTTTCGGCCAGATTCTCCATGACGCCGGACGCCGAAAACGAAGACCGGGATTTGCTGAGCACGGCCACGGCGCCCGCGCTCAGCGCTTCCATGGCCAGATCGCCGCCTTTTGGGGTCAGCGAGGATAGGATCACCACGGGCAGGGGAAAATGATGCATCAGCTTGCGCATGAAGGTGATGCCGTCCATGCGCGGCATCTCGACGTCCAGACAGATCACATCGGGTTTGCGCGCCACGATGAGGTCGCGCGCCACGTAGGGATCCGGGGCGGCGCCGACGACCTCGATCCCGGGGTGTTTGGACAGCCGAGCGGCGAGCGTCGTGCGGATCACCGCCGAGTCGTCCACGATCAGCACTTTGACCATCGCGGTCATCGGCGGTCCCTCCCCGCGAGCGAGACAGCCGCCTCGATCGGCTCCTGTTCCTCGGTAAGCAGCCGTATCCAGGCATCGGGCCGCGGCCCGCCCGTCTGCTCCGCCCGCGTGACGCGCGCGACCTCGGGCACGCCGAGATCCCACTGACCCGTGCCCGACAGCGTCCGCTCGAGCGTGATACCGGCCACCATGTTCAGGATTTCCCCCAGCACAGCATCGCTATCGCCGCCGGCGTCGCTCTCGCCGGTCATGTCCGCGGCCAGAACCGCGCACAAATCGGGCGGCGCGACGAGCGAGAATCGGCCGGCGACCGGGCCCTCGAAGGCGAGCTGCGCCAGGACCACCGATGTCGACGAGGCCGGCGCGACACCAAAATCCGGCGCCGGCGCGGCAAGGACGAAGGCCGTCTCCTCCAGCACCTGGACGACGGCCGCAGCAAGAGACTGTCGCAAGGCTTCAAGATCCATGTCTGCCTCCTGTCGCCTCTTCCCCGAGCACATGCCGCAGAACATCGCGGAGCGTCTCCGGCCGGAAGGGCTTGTTGATGAGCGTGCGAACGCCGCGCTGTTTGAGCTCGGCCAGGCGCTGCGCGTTGCGATCCGAGGTGATCACGATCACCGGCGTACTGTCGAGAAGGCGATTTTCGGCCATCTTCCCGATGAGTGCAACGCCGCCCATTCTCGGCATGTTCAGATCGGCAAGCACGACGTCGATCCACTCCCGGTCGAGAATGCCGATCGCCTCGACGCCGTCTTGGGCCTCATGAATGTCGCCGATGTCAAGTCCGGAAAGGGTCACTGCGCGTCTTACGACCCTGCGGGTGATGGACGAGTCATCCACGATTAGAAAGTTGTAGGCCATATTATCTTCCTCCCTGAGATCATAACGTCTCCTCCCGTCCCTGAGACGAAACCACAACGCGACCGTCGCCGACGAACAGCCTGACCGTTCGGGAATTCTGCCCTCCCACGTCCTCGGCGGCGATGAGGATGCCGTTTTTCCACAGGAGCTTTTTCGCCAGGGTATGGTTGCGCTTGCCGATCTGGAAAAGGTTGTTGTCATCGTGAACGTTGCCGCCGCCCACGAGCTTGACCGTCAGGTCGTTCTTTTTGCAGGCGAGGGTGAACATCCTTTCGAAAAGCAGGGGAATCCCCGTATCGGCGAACATGGCCGGCTTATCCTTGGCCCTGTCGGGCGCGTTCCTGGAAAGAGGCAGCATGTAGTGGATCATGCCGCCGACCCGGCGCACGGGATCGTGGACGCAAACGGCAATGCACGAACCCAGTGCGTAAGTGACAAGAACGTCTTCGGGGTCGTCGCTCACCTTGATGTCCGCGACCTCGACCACCCGGAGGTTCCGAAGGTCGGACGCCGCCGCCATCCGGTTCATGTGACCTCCCCGGCCCGCGCGGGCTTGTGGTAGACCGATGGCCGGAGCACCCCGAGACCGGTGGAAAGCCCCGCCAGGGACTCCGAATGGCCGGTGAACAGGAGGCCCGCGGGAGCGAGCAGACGCTCGATCTCGGTGATCAGCGCCTGACGGGTCTCGCGGCCGAAGTAGATCATCACGTTGCGGCAGAACACGACGTCCAGCGGTCCTTTCATCGGAAACGGCGGCGCGGACAGATTGAGCCGGCGCAGCACGACGAGCGCCCTGACCTCGGGGCGCACCGCGTAGGTCCCGGAGGCGGCGTCGCTCTTCTCGAAATATTTTGTCCGCTGGGCGCCGGAGAGCGGTGCGAGCGCCTTCTCGTGGTAGCGGCCCTCAGCGGCCGCCCCGAGGACCCTCGTGGAGATGTCCGTGGCGAGGATTTTAAGGTCCTTTGCCCCGCCGTCGAGCGCATCGAGCAGGGTGACGGCGATGGAGTAAGGCTCCTCGCCGCTCGACGCCGCGGCGCACCAGAGGCGCAGGCGTTTTCGCCTCCGGACCTCGTCCGAGCGCGCCCACGCGGAGAGTGCCTCGAAGTGATCGGGCTCGCGCATGAAGCTGGTGTAATTCGTGGAGATCACATCCAGAAAACAAGTCAGTTCATCGCCCGAAGCCTCGCTTCGCAGGTGCTCGAGATAGGCCCGCTCACTTTCGAGCCCCAGGATGCGCAGGCGCTTGGCCACGCGGGCCGCGACCAGCGCCTCCTTGCCTGCCTTGAGGTCGAGCCCCGCTCCCTTGCGGGCGATGGCGCAGAACTCGTTGAATATCTTGGTATCCATATATCCCTCATACGCCGGCGGGCCGGCCGCAAGGAATGATTGTTGTGACCGCGGCACGTCAGAAATCCGCGAAAACCTCGTCGTCGTCCAGCGGGATCAGCTGCTGCGCTATCGTTCGCGACGCTTCCCCATTGCCGTTTCTGGGTTTCTGGTGAACAGACGCGGCCAATACATGTGCCTGCGGCGCCTTATGGGCCGTCCGGTGCTGCGCAACGGCCGCTCCCTTCGCGGCGCCGTTGCGGCTCAACGCGAACCGGGCCACCATGGCGGAGAGCTCCCGGGCCTGGCTGGAGAGCTCCTCGGCCGCGCTCGATGACTCCTCGGAGTTGGCCGCCGACTGCTGCACCACCTTGTCCATCTCGGCCACGGCCCTGTTGATCTGTTCGATCCCCTTCGACTGCTCCCCGCTCGCCGCGGCGATCTCGACGACGATGTCGTTCACCTTGCCGATCGACGTCCCGATCTCGATCAGGCTCTTGTTGACCTCATCTGAAATTTCGCTGCCCTCCATGGCCAGCCGCGCGGAATCGGCGATCAGCGTCTCGGTCTTGTTGGCCGCCTCCTTGGCCCGCAGGGCCAGGTTGCGCACCTCCTCGGCGACGACGGCGAATCCGCGGCCGGCATCGCCCGCCCGTGCCGCCTCGACCGCGGCGTTCAAGGCGAGCAGATTGGTCTGGAAGGCGATCTCGTTGATGTCCTTGATGATGGCGCTGGTGTCCGCGGCGGACTTCTTGATCTTCTCCATCGAACCGACCATGCGCGCCATCTCCTCCTTGCCGCCGCCGGCCATGGCCTGGGCGTTTTGCGACAGCAGCTTGCCCTGCTGGGTGTTGTCCGCGGTCTGCTTGATCTGCCCCGTGATCTCCTCCAGGGAGCTGCTGGTCTCCTCCAGAGAGCCGGCCTGCTCGGACGCCCCCTGGGCCACCGACTGGCTGCTCGATGCGATCTGTTCGGAGGCCGACGCGATCTGATCCACGGCCTCGGCCACCTGGCTCAAGGCCTGGTCGAGCGCCGCGGCCATGGTGTTCACGGACGCCTTGAGCTTCGCATGGTCGCCCTGGTAGTTTCCGGTCACCCGGGCGCGCAGGTCGTTGGCGGCCAGGGCCTCGAGCACCGACCCGGCCTCGTCGACGGGCCGGATGACCGCGTCCAGCATCTCGTTGACCCCCCTGACGACGGGGCGGAACTCGGCCGACACCCGGCTCTCCTGGCCCCGGGTGCCCAGTTTTCCCTCGACCGCGGCCTCGGCCAGGTCCTTCATGGATTGAATCATCCGGCCGATCTGTCGCCGCACGTCGCCTGCGATGTACCATGCCAGGAACAGTCCGGCCACAAGCGCCATGATCGACACGATGACGGCGATGCGATTGGTTTTGGAGATGATACCGACGACATCGTTGTCCAGCGCGTCGTTGAGCTGCTTGGCCATTTCATGGACATTGCGGGCCGCGGCGACGATCTCGGCGGATGCGTTTTTGCCGGCCGACATGGCTTCACGATATTTTTCGCCCGCGGCCTTATAGGCGTCGATATAGCCCTGTAAACTCCGGGCGATCGTTTCGAGCGTCGGATTTCCCTTGATCAGCGCGGCCCACTCCCGAACGCCGGCTTCCGCTTTGTCCAGCTGTGCCTGGTATGGGGACCACTGGTCGTCCGTGTCCTTGATCATCACATACGCCGCCTTCAGCCGCAGGAGCAGAAAAGACTGGACAACCGTCTCGTTCATCACGCCGTCAATCTCGGCCCACTGTTTGAAGTCTTCGGTGGTCACTGCACCGGACAAGGCGGGATCGATGACATCCTTCATCGTCCTCGCTACGGTTTCGGTGAAGTCCGATCCAATCTTACTCCACTGCGCAAATTGGTCGTCTTTTTCCTTTCGGGCGCTCACCATTTTGTCGAATGCCAGTTTGTATGGCTGCAATCCGGCTGCGGCGGCCTCGGCCAGGCGCTTGTTTTCGCCTTCGAGCTCTCCTGCGAGAAGCCTGGATTGTTCCTCGACGGCTTTGATTCCTTCGTCGAACTTTTCGACCGCGTTTTTCGTATCGCTTTCAAGTCGTGTAAATCCCCGCAGTTGAAAATTCTTTTCCTGCAGCCGGCATTCGTCCATCCCGTCCTTCAATCTGAGCACGTCCGATTGATGCGCGTTTACCCGATCGATCTGCCGAAGGCCCAGGTAACTCACGCCGGCCAGAATCACGAGCAGCGCCAGCACGCAGGCAAACCCCGCCGTCACTTTCTTTCCGATTGTCCAGTTGTTTCCCATTTTCTGCCCTTTTTTCGTTTCTTGAGGTCACATCACACATCAGTTCCATTGAAAGCGGTTCCCGGCTACCCTATCTTCGCAACGGCCTGTGCGTCCTGATCGCTCAGCACCTTGCCGATGTCCAGAAGGTAAATGACCCGCTTTTCCGACTTGCCCACCCCCAGAATAAAATCGGTGTCCACCCCGCCGGAGCCGAAATCGGGCGGCGGATCGATCTGTCCGGCGGAAATGTCCAGCACCTCGAGCACCTCGTCGACCAGCACCCCCATGGTCAAATCGCGCTCGCCCACCGGAAATTGCACCACGATGATCACGGTCTGCTCGGCCAACGCGGTCTTTTTCATGCCGAACTGGACCTTGAGATCCACGACGGGGATCACCTTGCCCCGCAGGTTGATCACCCCGCGGATGTACTCCCCGGTCCTGGGGACCCGGGTGATTTCCATCAGGCCGATCACGTCCCGCACCTTCAGGATCTCGAGCCCGTACTCCTCCTCGGCGAGCTTGAAGGTCATGTACTTGCCGCCGAGCTGCCTGCCCACTGCCGCGCCGGCGCTCGCGTCGATGTCGGGATCGTTCGTCTTGGCCGCCTGTATCGCACTCATATCAAAGCCTCCTCTTCCTGCTGTTGCCCGGCGGTGTCCTGTCCGGCCGGGTTTGGTTCCGCCGTTCGTATTGTCGATCCGTCCATGGTGCCGGCGGCCGGCGGCCGTTCCGCCCGGCTCGCCGCCTTGAACGTATCCCGGTCCACCAGGGAGCCGATCGCGTCGGTGTTGAGGATCAGGCCCACCCGCCCGTCCGACATGATGGCCGCCCCGGAGAGGTAGCGGGTGTTCGGCAGGCCGTCGTCCAGGCTCTTGATCACCACCTGCTGCTGGGTGAGCACGTCGTCGACCATGATCCCTATCTTCCTGCCGCGGCTTTCGACCACCACGACAAGGGCGTCGGCGGGATCGCTGACGGCATCCGGGACGTTCAGAAGACGCGAGAGTCGGAGAAGAGGGAAGGTCTCTCCCCTCAGGCTGACGATCTCGGCCCTGCCGGTGACCGGGAACACCGTTGCGCCGTCGGGCCGGATCGACTCGAGCACCGAGAGCGTGGGAACGATGTAGCGCTCCGGGCCGCAGGCGACAAGCAGGCCGTCGATAATGGCCAGGGTCAGCGGAAGCATCAGGGTGAACGTGGAGCCCCGCCCGGGCTGTGAATCGATGGTGACCCTCCCGCGGATCGCCTCGATGTTGCGACGGACGACGTCCATGCCCACGCCCCGCCCCGAGATCTCCGTCACCTCCTTGGCCGTGGAGAACCCCGGCGCGAAGATCAGGCTGTACACCTCGGGATCGGTGAGATTGGCGCCGTCCTCGACGATGCCTTTCTCCCTGGCCTTGTTCAGGATGGCGTCGCGGTCCAGGCCGCGGCCGTCGTCGGCCACCTCGATCACCACATTGCCGCCCTGGTGAAAGGCGCGCAGTTCGATGGTGCCGCGCGGCGGCTTGCCGGCCTTCGTGCGCTCATCGGGCTCCTCGATGCCGTGATCGACCGCGTTGCGGATCATGTGCACCAGGGGATCCGCGATCTGCTCGACCATCGCGCGGTCCATCTCGGTGCCCTCGCCCTCCACCCGCGCGGTCACCGCCTTTCCGTTTCGGTGGGACAGATCGCGCACCATCCGGGCCATTTTCTGAAACACGCCGCGCACCGGAACCATGCGCATGCGGGTGCCGATGTCCTGCAGGTCGCGGGTGATCTTGGCCATCTGGTTCAAGTGTTTTCGAAGCCAGGGCGTGACCTGACCGGAGAGTTCGGGCGCGTTGACGACCATCGACTCGACGATCACGAGCTCGCCGATCAACGCCACCAGACTGTCGACCCGGTCCAGGTCGATCTTGACGATCTCCTTGAGCTTGGCGCCGTGCGCGCCGGCCCTGGCCTGCGCCCGAAGCGCCTGGGCCACCTGCCTGGGTTTCGCCGCCTTCTGAGCGACCAGTTCCTCGCCCAGCCGGCGTCCCGACGCCTTCTGGGCCTCCAGGCCGGCGGCGACGGCGGCGCGATCGACGGCATACGGCGACCGGGAGACAATCTCGCCAATCCGGTCGCCGGACCGGACCTCGGGAAGATCCTCCTCCCGCGGAGGCCGCCCCGCGATGGCGGCCTGGAGCTTCGCAAACAAGGTCGGAAGTCCGGGCTCGCTGCAGGGCCTCAGCCCCCGGCCGACCGCCCGGCGCAGCTCTTCCACCATCTTCCGCATCGTTTCGGTGGCGTCGAACACCAGGTCGAGCACCGCCCCCGCGATGCAGAGATCGCCGGTCCTCCCGCGATCGAGCATGGTTTCGGTGGTGTGGGCGAGCTCGGTAATCTCGGCCAGCTCCAGAAAACCGGCCACGCCCTTGATCGTATGGAAGACCCGGAACATCGCGTTGATCTGCTCATCACCCACGCCCTGCTGCTCCGCGCCAAGCAGGATCTCGTCGACCTGGGTCAGCCCCTCGTCGGTTTCCCGAATGAACTCGCCGACGATCTCGAGGGCGTCTTCGTCCCATTCGGCCGCTTGCGCGTCCGGCCTGTGCGGTTCGGGGCTCATTTCAGGGGGTTGTGCGGCATCCGGTTCGGCCGGCACGGGCCCGTCCCGCTTGGGTTCGCTTGCGCCCGGCTCCTCCGGCAGCCCGGCGCCGCGAATGGCTTCCATCATCTCTGAGTGCGGGGGGATCTCGCCCCGGGAGTACGCTTGAACCGCGCCGGCCAGCCAGTCCTTGGCCAAGAGGAGCAGATCCATGTGGAGCACGTCGGATGCCAGTTGATCCTCGAGCGCGTGACAGACCTCCTCGACGGCACCCAAACCCAGCATGCCGGCCTCGCCCTTGAGGGAGTGAATCCTGCCGCGCAAGCCGTCAAGGACATCGGCTGCACGTCCCTCCTCCAGCGCCAGCATGTCGCTTTCAATCTCGTCTAAAACAATTTCACAGCCGGACACAAACTCCGAAAAGATCGATTCCTCCACCCACTCGGGAAGAACGAACCGGCCGTCCTGCGCCGCCGCCTCGCATGCACCGTCGTCGTTTCGGTCGAGCTCGTCCTGCAGCGCGGCCATCTCCAGACGGATGCGTTTCAACTCCCCATCCGGATCTTCACAGGACGGCAAGCGCATCCGCCCTATCGCCCGGTTCCACCGATCGAGCAGCGTACGCATCGTTCCGTTCGTATCATCGGCCAGCGTGGCCGCAACCGCTTTGATGCCGTCCGCCAGTGCGGTCATGGCAACATCGTCATCCGCCCGCGCGGCCATGACGGCGGCGGCCAGCGCCTCGAACCGCTTCAGATGCTCACCGGCCGCGGACATTGGCCACCTCTTTCCGGCATGCACACCGATCGGTTTCCGCGGATTCGGTCATCTCTTCCCCGTATGGAATCCTCATGATGAACGTCGTGCCTTTTCCGGTTTCTGTTTCAAACCTGATTTGACCATGATGTTTTTCCGTCACGATCCGGTGGGCGATGGCAAGTCCCTGGCCGGTCCCTTTCCCCACTTCCTTGGTCGTGAAAAAAGGATCGAAAATGCGGTGCCGGATGCTTTCGGGGATACCGCAACCCGTATCGCTGATGCGAACCTCGACCGCGTCGCCGCTGTCGCGCGTGGAGATCCGGATGCAGCCCTTCTCCGTGCGCGTCCCGGCCGCGGCCGATTCGACGGCATGCGCCGCATTGATGATCATGTTCAAAAAAACCTGGTTGAGCTCGCCCGGAAAACAGACCACCATGGGCAGCGACGGATCGAAGTCTGTTTCAATGTCGGCCACGTATTTCCATTCATTCCGAGAGACGGAAACGGTGCTCTCCAGCGCCTTGTTGATATCCACGGATATTTTTTCATCGGTCCCGGGATGGGAAAACTCCTTCATGGATCGTACGATTCTGCTGATTCTGCCGACGCCTTCCAGGGTCTGTTCGATGGCCGCGGGAACCTCCTCGACGAAATAGTCGAAATCCGAACCGTCGATCCGTGCCTCGATGTCGTTTATCACGGCGTCGGCCGCCCCCTCCCTTGCCGCCGACAAGAGCGGCCGCACGGTTCCCGTGATCTGGAGGAAGGTAGCGAACGCATCTTTCAGAAAACGGATATTGTCGCCGACATACTGGATGGGGGTGTTGATTTCGTGCGCTATTCCGGCGGCGAGCTGACCGATGCTTTCCAGTTTCTGCGCCTGGGCCAGCTGAGATTCCATCATCTTTTTTTTCGTAATATCGGCCCCCATCAGCAGAAGCCCGGCGGGCCGACCCCGATCCGCTCCGATGGCGGTGATCCGAAGCCCTAAAAATCCTTTCGTCCCATCGGGTCGATCGAAGGCCATATCATCCAGGTCGACGGGCCTGCGGGTTTCAATACAATGGGTCAGCGCCTCCCGAATGCGGTCTACGTCCCACGGAATATCGACGCTGCAGAGCGGCTGGTTCAACACCCGTCCGGAGGGGATATTGAAAACCCTCTCGGCCACGTCGTTCCATTGAACGACGGTCAGCGACGGTGAGAGGCCGACAAAGATGGATGTGATGCCCGAGATCAGCTCGACCATTGCCCTGTGGGCGTTTTCCAGTTCTGCCTCGGCTTTTTTGAGGCTGCTGATATCCACGAGGCTCTCGATCAGAACCCTAGTGCCGTTGAGCGTATTGCGCGTCGCCGTCTTGATCACCGGCACAGGTCTGCCCTGTGCGTTGACCATGACGTGCTCCATTTTATGGATGTCGAGACCCAGATCGACGACCGGGCACTGATCTTTTCCATTGGGACAAATGAAGTTGTGACAGGGACGACCCACGATATCTTTCGCCGGAAGACCGATCATCGCCGCCGCCGTCGGGTTGACGTCCATTATCTTTCTCGTATCGACATTCATCACCAGAACCCCGGTCTGGATCGATTCCCATAGCGTTTTCAATCGGGCTTCACTCTCCATCAACGCCGCCTCGTTCCGTTTGCGCGCGGTGATATCCGAAACGGTCAACTGAACGGCCCTGCCCTCTTCCCATGCGACCACCATGGCCCTGCATTCCAGCCATATGCCGGTGCCGTTCTTCCGGACGCTGTGATATTCGTAATAATCCGGGATCCCGTTACCGCGTCGGCAATCCATGCCATAGTCGATGGACCGGTTGCATTCGGTCTCGGCAATGAGGTTTCTGATGTCCGGAAGCGCCAGGATGTCCGCTTCGGTGTATCCGTAGATCTTTGCGAAAGCCTTGTTGACAAAGACCGGTTTCAGGTGCTGATGGATCAGAATTCCCTGAAGCGATCCCTCGACCAGCCTGCGAAAGCGCGTTTCGCTTTCCATGAGCCGTTTTTCCATGGCCCTGCGCTCGGTGATGTCCAACATGATACCCACGACGCCGAATATTCTTCCGTGGGCATCGAGACAGGTGGCCTTGTTCACGATCATGGCATGAAGATCCCCGTCATCGTGGAGGAAGATCGCATCGTAGGTTTCCTTCCCGGCACGGGTCAGCAGCGCGGCGTCGTGTTTTTGAAGTTTGGCGGCGGTATCCTCAGACGCGATGTCGACATCGGTTTTGCCGATAATTTCTCTGACCGGTCGTCTGAGGAGCCGGGCAAAGGCCTTATTGCATCCCACATATGTCGATGACGGATCTTTATAGAAAAGAGGGTTCGGTATCGCATCGGCCATGGTATTCATCAGCGCCAGCTGGGTTTGGGCATCTCGCGCCACCATATCGCTTTGGCGCTTCGTCGCTCTCAAGGCGTCCAATGCCTGCGCAAGCTCGGCGGTTCCGGCGTTTACGGCTTCCCGGAGGGTTTTCTGGTCGAGCTGCCGGCGCATTTCAAGATTTCTGAGTCTGAGGGCATTCTCCACCGAAATCCGAATCTGGTTGGGCTCGAACGGCTTGACGATGTAGCCGTAGACGCCTGCATCGATGATGTTTTTGGTCTTATCGGCAGCGCTTACCCCCGACACGACGACAACTGCGATGTCGGGATAGGCACAGCGGACAAACCGGATCAAACTCTCCCCCGACTCGCCCGGCATCAGAAGGTCGGCCAATATCAGATGAAAGGCACGGGCCGCGAGATGCTGCTTCGCCGCGGCGGCATCCCCTGCGGTATCGGTTAGATAATCGCGTTCAAGAATTTTCGACAGCAGCCGTCGTATCCCCGGGTCGTCGTCGACGACCAGTATGCGTTGCTTCTCTTTCATAGGTTTATCTCTATCGTCATTGCCGGGCCGACCTGATTACACATGCCGTCTGCCGGCTCTCTCCTGCGCCGGCGCTTCATCCTCGTATCGGGAATCGAGTGCTTCTCTGATCAGCCGCGCCATGTCGGCGTGAAAAAACGGTTTCATCATCAGCGCACGGACACCGATTGCCCTTGCGCGCTTCTGATCGATGCGGTCGCTGAATCCCGTGCAGATAATGACGGGCATCCGGGGACGAATGATCATGATCTCCCGTGCCAGTTCGTCGCCGGTCATATAAGGCATGGTCATATCCGTTATGACCATGTCGCAGTGATCGGGGTTTTGTTTGAAGTAGGACAGGGCTTCGATGCTGTTGGTGAAGATCTCGGCCCGGTATCCCATTTGTTCGAGCATCCGCTCGGCCATTTTGACCAGGGCGGGCTCATCGTCCACGAAAAGAATCCGCTCGCCCCGTCCCGGGAAAGATTCGGGAAACGCGACAGGCCGGCCGGCGATATCGCTCCTCATGGCGGGAAACAGCACCGTAAACCGTGTGCCCATGCCATCCCGGCTATCCACCGTAACGGCTCCGCCGTGGGATTTTACAATACCGTAGACCACCGCCAGGCCCAGTTCGGATCCCACTTCCTTCACCTTGGTGGTGAGGTATGGGTCGAAAATCCGCTGCTTCGTCGTCGCATCCGTGCCTGCACCGTTATTCATCACCATCAGGCGCAGGTAATTTCCCGGCGCAAGATGTGGATGCGCGGCCGCAGACACGTCGTCGATTTCCGTCTCGTCCAGCCGGATCTCCATGATTCCGCCGTTCTCGGGCATGGCCTGCCAGGCGTTCGTGCAGAGATTGATGATGACCTGATAGATCTGGCTGAGAACCCCTACCATCGTTCCAAACGACAGGATATCCTGCCGGATCTCGATGGAAGAGGGAATGGTCGCGCGCAGCATTTTGAGCGCTTCCTTGATCAGAAGATGGACCTGAACCGGTCCAGCCTCGGTTCTGGTCCGGCGGCTGAACGTCAGTATCTGCGCCACCAGGTTCCGGGCCCGTTTGCCGGCCGTGGATATTTCTTCGAGATAGTCGCCGATATCGTCACCGGCACCGATGCATTCCAGAGCCAGATCCGTATAACCGATGATGGCCGTCAGAATGTTGTTGAAATCATGTGCAATGCCCCCAACAAGCGTTCCGATGGCCTCCATTTTCTGCACCTCTCGGAGTTGTTTCTCGGCCTGTTCTTTTTCCCTGACGGCCATTACCCGTTCCGTGATGTCTGAGATCACGCCAACCAGACCGACAGGCTCTTTTCGGGCTTCATCCATGATCAGGGCCTTGTCGAACACCACCCAGCGCTCTTCTCCCTTGACGTATACCTGCCCTTCATAGTGCTGAACGCCGCCGGCGTCGAACAGCGCCTCATCCTTGAGGTTGTAAATCCGGGCCAGATGCTCCGGAAACAGCTCGAAGACGGTTTTGCCGATGATGTCGTCGCGCGACATGCCGATGAATTTTTCAAACGCCGGGTTGCACCCGGTATACCTGCACTCTCTGTCTTTATAGAATACAGGGCTGGGAATGGTCTGTAGAAGGATGGTCTGTAGGTGGTGCGTCGACATGGCATTCATTTATTCGTTTTTAGGCACTGCTTTAGGCACTGCCGGATCCGAGAGGAGAAGCCCGATTGCTTTGCGGATCGATGCGAGCTCGAGCGGCTTGGGCAGAAAAATATCCGCGCCGAGCTTTGCGATGCTCCGGCGGTTTTCTTCGGTATCAAACCCGGATATGGCAACAATCTTCATGTGCGAGGTGTCCGGGTCTGTCTTGAGGCGGCGGCATACCTCGAAGCCGTCCATTTTCGGCATGAACAGGTCGAGAATGATCAGATCGGGGCGAAATTTGACGGCTTTGATGCCGGCTTCGAAACCGTCCGACGCCCATTCCACATCGTAGCCGTCGACGGTGAACGCCTTTTGCAGCATCCTCCGGACCTGGGGATCGTCATCCACGACAAGGATCCGGCGTCCCGCGACATCGAGCCGCGTACGGATCTGCATGTCATTTTCCTTCATGAGATTCTGAAGGTCGTTGACGTGGATCCTGTGATGACCTCCCGCCGTCGCGGCGGAACGGAGCCTGCCCGACTTGATCCAGCGCCAGATGGTAGCCCGGGTGACGCTGCATATCTTCGCAACCTCCGAAACCGTAAGAATCTCTTTTGTGTTTTCCATATGCTGTTCGTGCGCGATCAAAATTGCAATTGAAGCTACGATTTAAACCAATAGAACACTTATTACGAATGTTATGAATGATACGTTAGGGTATGCCGTTGGGAGTGTCAACATGAAAAAGAGGGGATTATTTCACTATATTGTTTAGTTCTTTGAAATAATTATTGATAAATGTATTTAAAATAATAATTAAATTTATAAGGTATAAGCCGGCACATGATGGAGGCATGGTTGGGGACTCGACTCGGGCCGGAAGAAGGTGTACGCGGAGACCTTGGAAACGGCAGGAAGCACGACAAAAACTTCAGCTGCGGTGGAAGAAGACAGGGCTCAGCCGGCAAGCGCCGATCTGATCTTGGCGGCCAGCTCCGTTTTGGAAAACGGCTTCTGAATGAAGTGAACGTCCTCGTCGAGGACCCCCTGATGGGCGATCACATTGGCGGTATAACCCGACATGAACAAACATTTGAGCCCGGGATAAAGCGTCTGCAGCCGCCCGGCCAGCGTCCGGCCGTTCATTTCGGGCATGACGACGTCGGTGATCAGCAGGGAAATCCCGCCGGGGTTCTCTTTGGCCCGCTGCAGGGCCTCGGCCGGACTTTTGGCGAGCAGCACCCGGTAGTTGAGGGCATTTAAAATTGTCCCGGTCAATTTCAAAATCGACACATCGTCTTCCACCACCAGCACCGTTTCGCCCCGGCCTTCTTCCACGACATCGGCTTTGGACCTTTCTTCTCCGATATCGCCCGTGTATCGGGCCAGATAAATCCTGAAGGTCGTTCCCTTGCCGGGCTCGCTGTATACATTGATGAACCCCCGGTTTTGCTTGACGATGCCGTAAACCGTCGCCAGCCCCAGACCGGTTCCCCGATGCGCTTCCTTGGTGGTGAAAAACGGCTCGAAAATTCTCTCTGCAATCTCTTTGTTCATGCCGGCGCCGTCGTCGCTTACCGCCAGCATCACGTATTCACCGGGAGCAGACTCCGGGGGGTCGCCGCGATAATCTTCATTGAAAACGGTCATATCCGTTTCGATGGTGATCTTTCCGATGTCTCCGATGGCATCCCTGGCATTGATGCACAGATTGGCGAGGATCTGATCGACCTGGCTGGGGTCGATCTTCACCGGCCACAATCCAATTTTCGGATGCCAGGCCAGCGCGATGTTTTCACCGATCAGCCTGCGAAGCATTTTAAGCATGCCTTCAACGGTCTCGTTCAAATCGAGCACCTTCGGGGCAACGGTCTGCCGGCGGGCAAAGGCGAGGAGCTGTTTGGTAATCTCGGTCGAGCGTTTCGCGGCCCTGAGAATCTCCGTGATGCAGCCGTGAAGCGGATTTTTCGCATCCATCCCATCGAGGGCCAACTCCGCATATCCGGTGATCACGGACAGCATATTGTTGTAGTCGTGAGCCACCCCGCCGGCCAGCCGCCCGACGGATTCCAGCTTCTGCGCCTGGAGCAATTGTCTTTTGAGCGACCGGCCTTCGATTCTCGCCTTTTTATGGGCCTCGTCTTTCTTCAGGACCATGAGAGCGTGGGCAAGATCTCTGGCCATTTCGGTGAAAAGCCTCAGCTCTTCATCGTCTGCGCCGAGATCATGATGGAGTTCAACCACGAGATATCCGAACACCGTCCGTTCATAGGCAAGCCGCACGCAAAGCAGCTGGATGCTGCCGTCTTCCTGCCGGTCGGCGTAAGGGCACCGGCCGCAAATCTCCTCGCGGTTTCCGATAAACGCGACCTCATTCTTGGCGCAGGCGAGATCACAACAGGGCGGAAGTCCGCCGTCTTCCGGGAGACAGTCGAGCGTGCGGGAGCACGGAGACGCGCCCATGACGGCCCAGGACACCGGCCGGTCGTTTTCATCGGTGCGCACGATCAGTGCCGAAGCGTAGCCGCGGTTGTCCACCAGCAGGCGGCAGCCCTCGAGAAGCAATCGGTCGGGATCACGCTCGCGGACGATCAGCTGATTGATATCGCGGATCGCCCGCAACACATTGTTGAGATGCTTGATGCGCTGCTCGCTCTGCTCGAGGTCCGCCGTCCTGAGCGACACCTGCTTGCGCAACGACCAGGACCAGAGGAAAAATCCCAGCAGAATCAGCGTCAGCGGAATGGCGGCCAGGGCGATATAGCGAATCGTCTTCGTGACGCGCGGATGCGGATCCGCATATACGCCCATCCATTTTTCGTTAATTCGCCGGTACTGGCCGTTTTCCTCAACCAGTCTCAGCCCTTCGCCAAGCTCCGCCAGAAGGGCTTTGTGGTTTTGTGCAACGGCGTAGCAGTACTCGGGCGAGAGGATGGGCCGCCGGCCGACCGTCAAACGGCTCCACCCGTTCTTTTTGATATAGAAAAGGGCGGTCAGGCGTGACACCAGTGCGCAGTCATACCTTCCCAGCATCACGCCCCGGAGCGCCTCTTCCTGGGAACCGACGACGGACACGTGATCGCCAAGCCCGTTTTCCACCGTCCATTCCTGCATAAGATCACCCTCTTGCACCACGATGCGTCTTCCGGCCAGCGCCTCCCGCGTTGCCGGCGGAGAAAAACCATTCTTCCGGACGACGCCGACATAGTGATTCACCGTGTACGGCGGCGTAAAGTCGAACGTGATATCCCGCCGGGGCGAATAGAACATGCCCTCGACGGCATCGATTTCCCCGCGCGCCAGCGCCGCCTGAATCTCCGCCCACGGGCCGAGGCGGATCTCGATATCGAGCCCAAGCTCCAAGGCGATGGCCCGCGTGAGATCGACATTGTAGCCGGCCGGTCGTCCATTCTCATCGATATATTCGTAGGGCGGATAATTCCGGTCTCCGCCGATCACGATCGGGCGGGAAGGCAGCTCGAGGGCGGCGAACCACTTGGCGTACAGCCTGCGGAACGTGCCGTCGGCCGTGACCAGTGCAAGTCCGTCGTTCAACAGCGCGAGCGTTTTCCAGTCGCCGTCCCGGACGGCAAAGCAAAAATTCTGGCGGAGCCCCGCGACGGTCTGCCTGACGACCCGCAGATTCTCGATGCCGCTTTCCTGAATGAGCCGGAGCGCAACGAGCCGCTGCATGACGACGGCATCGTATCGGCCGGCGGAGAGCTGCTTCAGCGCCTCATGATACGTGGCCGCCTGCTGTATCGCGATGCCGCGGTCCTTCCGCCGCAAAAACTCCTCGGCATTGTCTCCCCGCATGACGGCCACCGTCCGTCCTTTCAAATCGTCCAGATTCCGGATATCGGGCGCATCGGTCCGGACAACGATCGCGCCGTTGCGGGTCATATAAGGAAAGGTGAAGTCAAAAAGGCGCTCCCGCTCCGGCGTGCGGCCCACCAGGGGAAGCGCGTCTATGTCGCCCCGTTCCAGCCATCCGCGCACATCCGCCCAGATGCCGGTACGAAACTCGACATCTCGGCCGACGGCCTTCAACGCGGCTTGCAACAGCTCGATCGAAAATCCGGCCGGCCGCCCTTCCGCGTCGACAAAGCTGAATGGCGGATAGTCGATCTCGGCGCCGGCGATGATCGGCGGTTCAGCGGTTTCGAGGTCTTTTGCAGCTGCGGCGGGCGGGCAGGCAAAAACGATCATCAGAAAAAAGAGCAGGACAGGAAGGGTGCGGCAGTGTTGTTCGCGAGATTGACTCAGGATGGCCATATTCTCACTTTTTCGCGAGGGATGGTGGAGGTTCAGCACTGCAAACGTAATGCCTGAGAACGTAACAGGGCAGGCGGCGTTGATTCAGGAATCTATTTTAACTTTTCATCTTTAAGATTTCATCATCTTAACGTACCAGTTATATAAGGTACAATTTCAGTTATACTATCAGAATATAAATTCGCATTCAACCGAAATTTCAGGGATCAGACACCCTTCCGCGCTGCAGTAATAAATGGATTGCGGATGCGCAGCCGACGTTCGATCACCATGCCGTTTTGCATGTCTTCGGAGTAGAGGGTTTCACATCCCCCCAAAAGGGCGGCGGCCACGATCATCGCATCGTATACGGAAAGTTTGTACCGTTCGGCGACCATCATCCCCCTGTCATGGGTTTCGGCGGTCAACGGCTCGGCCGGACAGATCGACCGGATCAGGGCCAATACCTCACTGATTTCCATCCATGACATGGCAAGTTTGCGGCGCGCCACGTTGGCCGTTTCGTTCAAGACCTGCACGCTGATCAGGCCGCCTTCCCGCAGAATCGTCTCGGCGCGGTCGGCCTTATCGGTGTCGGCCGACAGGAGATAGAGCAGGACGTTGGTATCGATGAACGCTTTAGGACCCGGCATTTGCATCGTCTCTGTCAAACTTGAAATCGGCCGGCAGCTTTCCCCTGAACCGCCGCAGCCGCGCAAGAACGGCTTCACTGCCGGGTTTTTTTCTGAGATGAAAGACGCGCTCGTCTGCGATCAGCACTTCTACGTCGTCGCCTTCTTTCAGTTCCAGCGCCCTGACCACCGCGACGGGCAGACGAATGGCCAGGCTGTTGCCCCATTTTGCAACCTGCATGATCGTTCCTCCTGTTTGATATACCCTGTTTGATATACATAGATCAATGTATATCATCCGTGCCCGCCACGGTCAATTTGAAAATTTCTTGGGATTGTTGCGTTCGGCGGCAACGGCGGCGCCGTCGTTTACGCCGTCGGGGGGATAGACGATCACCGCATCGGCTTCGGAGAGTCCGGCGCTCACTTCGGCGGCGATGCCGTTGTTGTGGCCGATATCCACTTTCCGGAGATGCGCCCTGCCCGCCTCGACGACGAAGGTCATCCAATCGTTGCCGCGCCGGAAAAGCGCGCCGGTGGGAATTTGCAGGACGTTGTCACGATGCCAGGTGACGATGCGCGCCTCCACGCGGTAGCGGTCGCCCAGCCTGGCCGCGGCCGGCGGCGGATCGAGAAACTCGACCCGCACCTTGACGCGCTGTTCCTCCACGCCCAGGGCCGAGATTTTCGTGAAGCCGCCGGGCTCGACCAGGCTCACCCGGCCATGCATCGGCACGCCGCCGCCCCACTGTTCGATCGTCACCGCGGCGCCTACCGCGACCGCCACGGCGTCGCTCGACAGCAGCTCGATCTCAGCCTCGAGGTCGCGCGGATCGCCGATCTCCATAATCGGCGTCCCGACCGCAACGACACGGGCGTTCTCCTCGTAAACATTGAGCACAAACCCATCGATCGGCGCGATGATCCGGATCAAAGCGGATGCGTCGGCCCCGAAAGAAGAGGCCTGTCGCAGGGCCGCTTTGGCCTGCTCGACCTCGAACGCGGCGGCGCTTAAGGCAAACTCGGCCGACCTCAGCTCCTGGCCGGCCACCGCTACGCGGGTCTTGGTTGTATCCCAGTCCCGGCGAACGCCCGCATCCAGTTTGTCGAGCGCGTCGGCGCGCGCGAATTCCTTTTTTGCCAGATCGAGCGCAGCCTTTGCCCGTTCGACCTCGGCCGCGCGCTGCATCCGCATCGCTTCGACGGCTTTCACCCGCGCCTCGGCCTCGGCGCGCGTCCGGGGATCCAGAAATCCCGAAGATTCGGCTTCGATGGTCGCCAGCACGGTCTCGCCCGCCCGGATCGCCGCTCCGGCGCGCAGCGGCACGCGATTGAGGTATCCGGTCACCGGCGGCGAGATCACATACCGATGCCGGATGCGCGTTTTTCCCTCCTCGAGGACGCTGACGGTAAGGGGGCCATGGGTGATCCGGGCGATGTCGACGGCGATCGGCTTCGGCCAGAAGCCGGCGATGATGCCGGCCGGGACGGCGGCGCCGAACAGGTAAAGCAACCATGTGCGCCACCGTCCGCCGCGTTTCCCGTTGCGGTTGGATGGGGTCTTCGGTGTTGCAGATGTCTCGTGTTCAGTCGTCATCGTTGTAAGGCTTTCAGGTTATGGCTTTCAGGCCCTGGCTTTCAGGACGTCCAGGAGATCGAGGTTTACAATGCGCCGGCTGACCATGGCAAACGACAGGCCGGAAGAAAGGAGGACGATCAGAACGGCGGCGGCATAGGAGCGTCCCGTCAGCACCACCGGGATGCGCAGGGTTTCCGTGCTGACGCTTGCCAGAATGAGATGCGTCAGCCGCGCACCGATAAAGAGACCGGGCAGCAGGGCCAGCAGCGTGAGCAGGGCCAGCTCGCCGATCAGAACGGCGGCGACTTCCCGCCGGGTGAAGCCGAGCACCCTGAGCGTGGCCAGATCCCGGGTGCGTTCCGACAAGGCGATGCGCGCGCCGTTATAGATCACGCCGAACGCCAGCACCACCGCGAAGAAGAAAAAAACGGCCCGGGTGATGCCCATCATCTCACCCATGATGCGATCGTAGCTTTCACGGGCGGCCCGGGTGGTGGTGACGGCGCCGATGCGCGGGGACCGCTTCACCGCGGCGAAAAACTCGTCCATATGGGCGTCGTCCACGGCGAGGTGCGCGCCGCTGACGGTGCGGCTTTCCCGCATCAGGCGGCGCAGCAGGTCGATGTCGATGTAGGCGCCGACACCGGCGAAGTCGGTGATGGTCCCGGCGACGACCGTGTCAAGCACCGGCCGCCGGCCTTCTTCCACCGCGACGCGAAGCGGGTCTCCCGGCCGGACGTGAAGCGTTGCGGCGAGCTGCGCCGACAGCAGCAGGC